>Ga0154020_10000375_pt1 | contig 54339 bp, 45 predicted proteins | sample Klosneuvirus_201_FD_109709 | JGI IMG/M metagenome (GOLD analysis project Ga0154020, IMG submission 109709) | Active sludge microbial communities from wastewater, Klosterneuburg, Austria - Klosneuvirus_20160825_MG | ecosystem: Engineered > WWTP > Aerobic digester > Activated sludge | place... | reverse complement strand
CGTGGAGCTCGGGAGGCTCGGAGACCGCGATGTCGATGCTGTCGGGCCGATAGTCATCGTCGGGCGCGTAGTCGGCCGAGGGCGGCAAGCTCCGCGTCTCCCGAGACAAACGGGCCTCAAAGTCCGGCAGGCTCGAGGGCGCGCGGATCGGCGGGGCCGGGACCGGAGGCTCGGTTTTGGGCCGCGGCACGGTGCGGTTGAGGATCCGGAGGCACTCGTGAACCCGAGCGTTCTCGGGGTCCTTGGCCAACGCTTGCTCCCACCACTTCTTCGCTTGCGTGAACTCGTCACGAGCGAAGAAGTACAGGCCCGCTTCCACGCACTCTGCGACCGTCGGTGAGGGCGATCCGGCCCCCCCTCTCGGGTCGCTTTCGCTCACGGACCCCCCATCTTCTGGGAGACACCCCTCAGCATCTTGAGCGTGCGCTCCAAGGGCTCACGCGCGGTGGTGACGGCGTCGGTGGACCGGGACTCGATGGCCTGGCGGGCCCGCTCCATCGCTTGATGGGCTTTGCGCAGGGCCTCGTCGCCAAACTCGGAGGTGGCGATCACCGACTCCACCGCGGGGAGCAAGGCTTCGACGTCGCGGATCATCGCCTCCGTCTCGGCCCGGGCGGCCCCAAAAGCATCGTCGGCCTTCACCCCGACCGCGTGCTCGGCCGACTCCTGAGCCATCCGCTTGATCTCCTCCTCGGTGAGGCCGCTGGTCGCGGTGACGGTGATGCTCTGGAGCTGGCCGGTCTCGAGATCCTTGGCCGAGACCGAGACGATACCGTCGGCGGAGATCTCGAAGGTCACCTCGATCTCCACCTCGCCGCGCGGCGCTTTACGGAGCCCGGAGAGGATGAACTCGCCGAGCAGCTCGTTTTGCTGGGCCATGCGGGAGTCGCCCTGGAACACCATGATCCGCACCGAGGTCTGGTTGTCGCGGACCGTGGTGAAGATGTGGGTCGCGCTGGTGGGGACGGTGGTGTTCTTCTCGATGATCGTCTGGAAATAGCCGCCGACGATCATGATGCCCAGGTTGTGCGGCGTGACGTCGAGCAGGAGCACGTCGGACTTCTCGTCGAGCAACGAGGCCCCTTGGATCGCCGCCCCAAGCGCCACGACTTCATCCGGGTTCACGTTCTTGGAGGGCGTCAGGCCGAAGAAGTCCTTCACCATCTCCTGAATCTTGGGCGTCCGGGTCTGACCGCCCACGAGGAGCACGTCGTCGATGTCCTTCTTGTCGAGGCCCGCGCTCTTCAGCGTGCGGTCGCAGATCTGAATGCAGCGTTCACACAGATCCACCACCAGGTCGTCGAAGGTCTGACGGGTCAGCGTGCGCTGCAGGTGGAGCGCGTCGTTCTTCCCGGTGGAGATGATGAACGGCAGGTTGATCTCGGCCTGGGGGGCGGTCGAGAGTTCACACTTGGCCTTCTCGGCGGCGTCCTTGAGCCGCTGAAAGGCCATGCGGTCCTTGCGCAGATCGATGTTGTGCTCTTTGGCGAAGCCGAACACGAGCCACTCGATGATGCGGTAGTCGAAGTCCTCACCGCCCAGCAGCGTATCGCCGCTGGTGGCCAGCACCTCGAAGACCCCGTTGTTGATCTCGAGGATGGAGATGTCGAAGGTCCCGCCGCCCAGATCGAAGACCGCGACGCGGCGATCCATGGCCTTGCCGTAGCCATAGGCCAGCGCGGCCGCCGTCGGCTCGTTGATGATGCGGACGACCTCGAGACCGGCGATGCGGCCGGCGTCCTTGGTGGCCTGCCGCTGTCCGTCGTTGAAGTAGGCCGGGACGGTGATGACCGCCTTGAGGATCTCTTTGCCCTGCGCCTGGTCGGCGATGAGCTTCATCTCCGCCAGGATCATCGAGCTGATCTCGGGGATGCTGTAGACCTTGCCGCGCAGCTCGACCCGCACGTCGCCGTTGGGGCCCTGGATGATCTTGTACGGACAGGTTTCCAAGGCGTCCGCGACCTCGCGGGAGTCCCAACGCCGGCCGATCAAGCGCTTGGCCGCGTAGACCGAGTTCTCGGCGTTGATGATGGCCTGACGCTTGGCGATATGGCCGATCAAGCGCCGACCGTTCTCGGCGATGGCCACCATCGAAGGCGTCGTTCGGTAACCGCCCCGGTTGGGGATCACCTTAGGGACGCCGCCCTCGACGATCGCCACACAAGAGTTGGTCGTGCCGAGGTCGATTCCGATGATCGGTTCATTCATCCTGTACACACCTTCATAGGACTGCCGCGCATACTAAAACCCCCACCGCAGGCGCGACAGGCGCTTCTTCGCTTCCGAGTAGTTCGGCCTGAGCTCGAGCGCTTTTTGGTAATGGCGCTTGGCACTCTTTTCATTGCCCGTCTCTTCATAACACCGAGCCAGGACGTAATGCGATTCCGGGTCCTCCGGAGCCATGCCTATCGCGCGCTGCGCATGGGGCATCACCGTGTCCCCAGGGCGTCCGGCGGCGAGGAGTGTATACGCCAAACGCACCCGCGCCTCGGGATTGCCCGGCGCGATCCGCACCGCCTCCTCGTACATCTCGATGGCCTCGGACCACTCCGTGAGGCTCTCTTTGGCCCGCCCCCTTTTCAGGTATGGCACGATCCGCTCGTCGCCCGCAGCGTCCCGCAGCCGCTGAAAGAGCTCCAGGTACTCCGGTTTGCGGTCGTCATAGGTCGTGGCCATCTGCGCCGCGCGCATGGCCTCGCCCAGCTTTCCGACGGCCTCGAGCTCCTTGGCCTGTTCGAAGAAGCCCTTGGCGCGCTTGAAGCGCTGGAGGATGGGGTTGGTCTCGATCCGGCGACGCCGACGCTCTTCTCCCCGACGCTCGTCGCGTTCGGCCTGCACTTGCTCGCGCAGGATGTCCTCGATCCCGGCCAGGTTGGGCTCGGGCGGCAAGCTCTGGTTGTAGACCGCGCGCTGCTCCTCATCCGTGAGAATACGGTAGGCCTCACCGACGCGGCGATAGACCTCGTCGATCAACTTCTTGAAGGAGCCCAGGCTCTGAAAACGCCGGAAGCGATCGGGGTGGAACTCCTTGCTGCGGTCGAAATAGCCCTTCTTGATCGTCTTTTCGTCGGCGTCGCGCTCGATCCCGAGGACCTCGTAGTAGCTCCAGGTCGCCAGGTGATCGTGCGTGAAGAGGATCCGCTTGCGGGTCTCGGCGTCGAGCTCGCCCGGCTCACCCATCAGCGCGACCGAGAAGATGTAGTTGCCGTAGCTGACGGGCTCGTCGGCGGAGGCCGGCTTGGCGGATCCGGAAGGGCGGCTCGACACGCCGATGGCGCCATCCCAGCCGACGACCCCGAGCGCCGCCAAGCGGCGGAGCACGGCCTGCACCTCGGCGGTGGACTTTCCGACCATCGATGCGATCTCACTCGGCTTGGCCCGGCCGTCGACGCGCGTAGCGATGAACGCTTCTTCGACGGAGACGTTGAGCCGGGTGAGGTCGACGCCAGGGCGCAGCGTTGGGGCAGCGTCTTCAGTCATGTCGACCGAGTTTTAGGGTTCCACCCGACGGACCTCGGGTCAAGTCGGGGACAACGGAAGCCGGGCTCACCTGGCCGCGAGCGCGTCCGACACGGCGGCTTCGATCGCGACCAAACCCTCTTCGGCTCGCGCCGAGTCAAGGATCAGCGGGGGCGCCAGCCGGAGCACGCGCGGACCGGCCACATGGGCGAGGACATCATGCCTTCGGCAGTGATCCACCAAGACCTTGGCCTCGGCGCTGACGCTGGGCGCGAGCTCGGCCCCGATCAAGAGCCCCTGCCCACGGACCTCGGTGAAGGCGCCGTGGCGGCGTCCGATCTCGGCCAAGCCGCGCCGGAGCTGCTCACCGACCTCGGTGATCTGCTGGAGAAAACCAGGCGATTCGAGCGCATCCAGCACCACGTTGCCGGCGGCGGTGGCCACCGGGTTGCCGCCGAAGGTCGTGGCGTGGGTGCCCACGACCAAGGAGGCGCCGATGCGCTGCGTGGTCAGCATCGCCCCGAGCGGCAGCCCTCCGCCGATGCCCTTGGCCAGGGTCAACACGTCCGGGCGCACCCCCTCGTGTTGGTGGCAAAACAGCTTGCCCGTGCGGCCGAGGCCGGTCTGGACCTCGTCCATGATCACCAGCGCTCCGACCTGGTCGGCGATGCGCCGGACCTCCTTGAGGAAGCCCTTGGGCGCGGGGCGTACCCCGCCCTCCCCCTGCAGCGGCTCGAGCATGATCGCCGCGGTCTTGGGGCCAGCGGCGGCCTCGAGGCGGGCGACGTCGCCGTAGCTCTCGTAGCGAAAGCCGCGGGGCAGCGGCTCGAAGCCCTCGTGGTACTTGGGCTGCGCCGTCGCGGCCAGGGCGCCCATGGTGCGGCCATGAAAGCCGTGCTCGAAGGTGATGATCTCGACGCGCTCCTTGTCGCCGCGATCGAAGTGGAAGCGGCGCGCGATCTTGATCGCAGCCTCGTTGGCCTCGGCCCCCGAGTTACAGAAGAACACCCGCTCCAGACCGGAGTGGGTGACGAGGCGCCCCCCGAGCCGGATGGAGGGCTCATTGTAGTAGAGGTTCGAGGTGTGGATCAGCTTCTGGGCCTGGGACGCGATGGCCGCGACCAGCGCCGGGTGCCCGTGTCCGAGCGCGCTGACCGCGATGCCGCTGACGAGATCGAGGTAGCGCCGCCCCTCCTCATCGAAGACGTACACGCCTTCGCCATGGGTCAGGACGATGGGGGCCGGCTTGTAGTTCGGCGTGAAGATGGACTCGGCACGTTTGACCCATTCAGCGTTGGTGTGAGCTTCCATAGATGCTTCCATAACAGATCTCAGGCCTCCGATCGGAGTGCGGACCGCCGACGGCATACCCCGGTCGGCCGACGAGGTCCAACGCAGCCAGCGCTCGCGCCGAGCAAAGCGCGGGAGCTACGATTCCTCGGGGGGATCGGCCAGCGGATGCGCGTGGTCGTAGACATCGCGCAGGTGTTCGATCGAGACCGCGGTGTAGCGCTGGGTGGTCGACAAGCTGGCGTGGCCGAGCATGGTCTGGATCGCCCGCAGATCCGCGCCCCCGTCGAGGAGGTGAGTAGCGAAGCTATGGCGCAGCATATGGGGGGTGACCCTCCGCCCGAGATCCACCGCGTCCCGCCGAGCGTTGAGCCGACGGGCCAAGCTGCGCGTGCTGAGGCGCCCTCCCTTGGCGTTCAGGAAGACGGCGGCCTCGCCGGGCTTGCCGACCTCGGCCAAGAGCGCGCGGCGGGCGATCAGCCAGCGATCCAAGGCGAGGAGGGCCTTTTCACCAAAGGGGACCAGGCGCTCCTTGTTGCCCTTGCCGACGACCCGGACCGTGCGCCGCTGCCGGTCCACCCGCTCGAGATCCAAGGACACCAGCTCGGCAGCGCGGAGGCCGGCGCCGTAGAGGAGCTCCAGCATCGCGGTGTCGCGAAGCGTGAGCCCGCCGTCTTGGGGGCCGCCTTCCACCAGACGAAAGACGTCATCGACCCCCACCGCCCGCGGCAGAGGCTTGGGGAGCTTGGGGGCCCGCACCAGCTCGCCGGTGTTCTTGGGCGCGCGCCCGCGCCGGACGAGGAAGCGGTAAAACGAGCGGATCGCGGAGATTCGACGGGCGCGCGTGCGGGCCGCGGTCCGCGGATGAATCTCCGCCAGATACGCGCGCAGGTGATCGGCCGTGAGCGCGGTGGGATCGAGCGGCGCGCCCGCGCGGCTGAGGTGCTCCAGCAGGGACTCGAGGTCGGATCGGTAGGCCCGCAGGGTCCGCGGGCTCATCCGGCGTTCGTGCTCGAGGTAGGTGAGGAAGGCCGCCAGCTCGGCGCTGAAGCTCAGGCCCTCGCTCGCCGAGGGGGTGGCCGGCTTGACCACCGCCCGGCGACGACGAAGCCGTCTCAGCGTCTCGGTCACGGAGTCAGGGTAGCAGGAGCATCCCCGGGCGCAACTTCTCGCCGCGCCCCGAGCAGCGGCCCATGGGCGCCCTGCCAGCGCTCGAAGTCCAGGAGGGCGCGCTCCGAATAGGCGTGCTTGCGGTCGCGCTTCCTCATCCGCTCTTCGATCGGCGGAAAGAGGCCAAAATGCACGTTGGAGGGCAGATGGGCCTCCGCCTTCATCCCCGGCGCCCGCCGCTGTCCGAGCACGTGCCCATGCAGCGCTCCGAGCGCCGTCGTCGGCGGCGGCAGCTCAAAGGGCAAGCCGAGACGCCGCGAAGCCACCATGAGCGAGGCCAAGAGGCCCGAGGCGGTCGACTCGACGTAGCCCTCCACGCCGGTGATCTGGCCCGCAAAGACCAGGTGCTCTCGGCCGATCAGCCGCAGCTCGCGATCGAGCAAGGCGGGCGAGTCGAGGTAGGTGTTCCGGTGGATCTGGCCGAGCCGCAGGAACTCGGCCTGCGCTAGGCCGGGGATCATCCGGAAGATCCGCTGCTGCTCGCCCCACTTCATGCGCGTCTGAAAGCCCACGATGTTGAAGGCGCTGCCATCGATGTCCTCCATGCGGAGCTGCACGACCGCCCAGGGGATCTTGCCGGTGCGCGGGTCGGGCAAGCCGACGGGTTTCATCGGCCCAAAGCGGAGCGTGTCCAAGCCGCGGGAGGCCATCACCTCGATCGGCAGGCAGCCTTCGAAGTACTTGGCGTCCTCAAAGGCGTGGGGGACCACCTTCTCCGCGGCCAAGATCGCCTCGATGAAGGCCTGGTACTCGGCCTCGGAGAGCGGGCAGTTCAGATAGTCGTCGCCGCTGCCTTTGCCGTAGCGGGAGGCCCGAAAAGCGATGCTCTGGTCGATGGAGGAGGCCGCGATGATCGGGGCGATCGCGTCGTAGAAATAGAGGCGCGAGCGATCCCGCGAGGCCTGGGCAATCGACTCCGCCAGATCGGGGGCGGTCAGGGGACCGGTCGCGATGATGACGTCGCTGGAGACCTCGGGCCCGGGGAGCTCGTGCACCTCCTCTTCACACAGGGCGATGTTCGGGTGCTGCTTCAAAGCCTGGGTGACCCGGGCCCCAAAGAGCCGGCGGTCGACCGCCAAGGCGTCTCCGGCCGGGACCTTGGTCTCCTCCGCGAAGCGCATCAAGAAGCTGCCGGCCCGGCGCATCTCCTCTTTGATGAGGCCCACGGCGTTCTCGAGGGAGGCCGATCGAAAGGAGTTGGAGCAGACCAGCTCCGCGTAGTCGTCCGAGACCTGCGCGGGGGTCCGCTTTTGGGGCTTCATCTCGTAGAGGCGCACCGGGATGCCCCGGGAGGCCAGCTGCAGCGCGGCCTCCGAGCCAGCCAGACCCGCGCCGACGATCACCACCGGCTTCATGGCGTGACTCCGTGGGTGCTGGTCGCGGCGACGGTCGAGGCGCGGACCTCCGGGGTTGGCAGCGCGGTCTTGCTCACTTCGGGCACCGGCAGCACGTACACCTCCGGGGTGCGCATCGTGAAGAGCCAGACCGCCGTCAGGGCCAACGCCAGGGCGATCGTCACGGCAGGAACCAGGAGCCACAGCCGGCCGCGCGGGGGACTCGCCACCGGTGCCCGCTCCATCGGCGGCGCCGAGACCGTGGGCAGCGCCGGTGGATCCGGCGGGGCCGAGAGCGTCGGTGTGCTCGCCGCGGAGGGCCCCTCGCGCCCCGGGAGCGTGACCACTTCTCGGTTGTTCCGGTCATCGCGGGCCAAGGGTGGCGCCGGGCTGGCCGGCAGATCGGCCGGGGTCTGCGGCGTGGTGCGCACGACCCCCGCGGCCGGATCGAGGCGGATCGGCCCCACCGCAGCCAGGACCGCCTGCGCCTCGTCGAGGATCCGGCTCACCTTGCGAGCGTCGCTCGGCCGCAGATCGGGCTGGAGCTTGAGGCAAGCGTCGACCACGTCGGCCAGCTCCTGAGGCAGGATCTCTCGGTCGGGGTTCATGGTGAGCCGCGGCGCGCCCTTGAGCTTGGCCATCACCACGGCCTTGAGCGAGTCGCCCTCGTGCGGCCGCTGTCCGGTGATCATCTCAAACAGCATCACGCCGATGGCGAAGAGGTCCGAGCGGCCATCGATGGCCCCGCCAGCGGCCTGCTCGGGCGCCATGTAGCGCGGCGTTCCGACGAAGGTGCCGGGCGCCTCGGGTTTGGCCAGCGGCAGCTGATCGGCCGGCTGCGAGAGGAACTTGGCCACCCCAAAGTCCAGGATCTTCACCCGCGGCGGCTTCCCCGGCTCGGGGATGAGCATGATGTTCTCCGGCTTGAGATCCCGGTGAACGATGCCGGCCTGATGCAGCGCGTTGACCCCGGCGCAGATCTGCTTGGCGATGTGAATGCACTCCACCAGCGGGATCGGCTGCCCCGAAAGGAGGCGGGCCCGCAGCGGCTGGCCCGCGACGTACTCCATGGCGTAGGCCAATCGCCGCGGCTTCTCCTCCTCGAGGAGCTCGACGAACTCAACCAACGTGGCGTGCTGCACGGTGCTCGCGGTCTTGGCCTCGTCGTAGAAGCGCTGGACGATCCGGGGGCGGGAGAGCTTCTCCGCGCTGAGGACCTTCAAGGCGACGATCGCTCCATCCGGCCGACGTTTGGCCTGAAACACCGAAGCGGCCCCGCCTTGGCCGAGCAAGGAGAGGAGCTGGTACTTGCCGACGTCCTCGCCGACCACCGGATCGACCGCGACCATCGGAGCCGAGCGCTCGCCCTCGGCCACCAGGCTCGCCCGGTCCTCCTCCGCCGTGACGTCGTCCATCTGGACGTCATTCTCCGGCCGTGTCGGGGGAGCCATGCGCGGCGCGAGTGTATTCTCTTGCCGACCTCGGTGCGAGCCGCCGGGATCACAGCCGGCGCAGTCGGTAGCGGCCGCCGGGCCCCGCAGATACGGCCCCCGTCAGCTCGAGCTCGGTCAGCTCCGCCAGCACCGACTGGATGGGGCGTCCGAAGCGGAGCGCCAGCTCCTCGGGGCTGTGCGGCACCTCGAGGCTCTGCTCGAGCGGGCTCATCACCCGCCGGGGCGCGCGAACCTCGGCGGCGATCCCGAGGAGGCCCAGCACATCGTCGGCCTGGCGGACGCAGCGCGCGCCCGAGGCCAAGAGCCCCAGACAGCCCTCCCCCGCTGGATCACGCAGCGACCACGGCATAGCGGCGACCGGCACGCCGAGCCGCCGGGCCGCGTTGGCGGTGGCCGCCGTCCCCGAGCGCGCGAAGGCCTCCACCACGACCACCAGGTCCACGAGGGCGGCGACCAGCCGGTTGCGCGCCACGAAGCGGTGGCGGTGGACGGAGGAGACCTCCGCCATCAGCCCCCCGCCTTGCTCGACGATCTGACGAAACAGCGCGCGGTTTCGGGCCGGCGCCGGCTGCGCGAGCGCCGTCGGCAGGACCGCCCAGGTCGCCCCCTGCCCCGCCAAAGCGCCGCGATGGGCCGCGGTGTCCACGCCGATCGCGCCTCCGCTCACCACCACGACGCCCGCGCGCGCGAGATCGGCGGCCAGGCCAAAGGCCAGCTCGAGGCCGAGCTCGGTTGCGCGGCGGGTCCCGACGATCGCCACCTTGGGCGCGGCCTGGTCAAAGGCCCCCTCGAGCTCCAGCTCGGGCGGCGGATCGTCGAGCCGCGAGAGGCGTTCCGGATAGTCGACCGTGCCGCGGAGGCAATAGCGCCGCTGGGGATCCACCCGGAGACCCTGAAGGGCCGGTGGTGGCGGCGTCGAGCGGGCACTGCGGCCCCAATGAAAGCGGGGATTCTACAACGCGCCGCTGCGCAGCTCGACCTTGTCGCCGACGGCGAGCTCAAAGAGCGCACGGATCACGACCGCGGTTGAGGCGTTCTCGCGGACGTCGATGACCATGGCCTTGCCCACGTCCTCGAGCGGCAGTCCCTCGACCTCCTCGGTGAAGCGATCGCCGCGGCGCAAGATGGTGAACACGTTGCCGGCCTGAACGCCCTGCGCACGGCCGCGGTCGATGAAGACCACGTCGTGCTCGCCTACGGCCGCCTTGGCCGCCTCCATCGTCTCGATGATGTAGCCCTTGGCCGAGGCCGTCGCTGGGACCGGAGCTACGCGCGAACGCCAAGACTCGGGCGGCGGAGCGACCCAATCGCCTCGCTCGATGGGCTTGTAGGCGCGCTCCACGATGCCCGAGGTGATCTTCTGACTGACCTCGAGGATCCGGACCTCGCCCACGATCTCGGTGACGACGCCGTAGGGCTCGCCGGTGATCGGGTGCTCGATCTCCTTGACCGTGCGGTAGATCGCCAGCCGCTCGCCCGGCCGCGCCGGCTCTTTGAAGCGGATATAGAGCTTGTCGCCCAGGGACAGCATGAACGCCTCAGCGAAGGAGCCGTCGATCTGGCCGGCGAACTTGCGATCGGCCGGATCCACGAAGGCCACGTCGACCGAGGTGAAGGAGTTCTTGGAGATCTGCCCGACCTTGATGGAGCGGGTCGCGCTCACCACGTCCTCGTAGACCTTGCCGCTGCCCTCGTCGTCATGAGGGGCCTCGATCATGCGGGAGGCTTCCACGTTCGTGGGGAGGTTCTCGTCGCTCGGGTAGAAGCGGAGCTCATTGCCCGGGAAGATCCAGTGCGGGTTGGTGATCTGAGGGTTGTAGCTCCAGATCTTGGGCCAGTACCACGGGCTGTTCAGGTACTTGGTGCACAGGTCCCACAGCGTGTCGCCCTGGTTCACCTGGTGGATCTCGGTGACCTGCGGGGGCGCCTCGCCCTGCGCGCCCGGCAGCGCCTTCTTGCCGCCCTGGGTCTGCTCGACCGGCTGCTCAGCCTCGGGCGGGTCCTCGCCTTCCTGCGCCGTCGCAGGCAACGAGATGGCCATCGCCAAGAAACCGGAGAGGAACCATCGATCGCTCTTCGTCGTCATCGCATTCACCTTCCACCCGAGGCCGCGCTGTCGCGCAGACGTTCCGCGCTCTTTGCGGCCTCGCTCGTAGGATAGTCGCGGATCAACCGCGAGAAGATCTCTTTCGCTTCGCTGGCCTTGCCCAGCTTTTGCCAGGCCTCGCCCACGCGCAGCAGGGCATCGGCGGCTTTGGCGGAGGCCGGCCGTTCGGCGACCAGCTTGGTCAGCTCCTGGATCCCTTGCTCGTTTTGGCCGGCGTCCAGGCGGGCGCTGCCCAGCCAAAAGCGCGCGTTGTCGGAGAGCGGGGACTTCGGATAGCGGTCAAGGAAGCTCACGAAGAGGCTGATGGCCTCGTCCGCCTGCTTCTTCTCCCTCAGCGTCTCGAGGGCGCGGGCGTAGTCGGCGCTCATGTCGCGCTTTTCGACCTTCTTCTGAGAGAGCACCGGGTCGGGCTTATCAAGGACGGTCTTGTCCACGGAGAGCTTCTCTTGTCCGCCCTCGGGACCGACCTTGATCATGATCGGTGCCTCGCCGTCGTCGGTCGCCCCGCCGTCGTTGTCCTTCTTGGCCGCCCCACCGCGAGGCTTCGGCCCGGAGAGCCGCACCACCGGCAGCGCCGGCAAGGTCGCCGGCGACGCCACAGGAGAGCCCGGACGCAGGGCCCGCTGCTCCTCATTGTCGAGGCGCTGGTCGCGCGAAGCCGAGGCGATGAGCTGCAGCTGCCCGTCGATGCGCTGGAGCTCCTGCTTGGTCGCCGACAGCTCGCTTTGGACCGTTCGGAGCTCACGTCTGAGGCGAGAGAGCTCCTCTTCGGTCTGGCTGCCCGTCGCGCAGCCGGAAGCGGCGCAACCCGCGGCCGCGAGGACCGCATAGACAGGCCACGGCCCACGCATGCCCGCCGATTCTAGGGGACCCCTTCCCCCTGTCAAGAAAGCCGTCTTTTTGCCACGGTGGCGGGGTGGACGGTTGGCTGTTCAGTTTCGACCCCTCTCCCCTCCTCAGGACCGCCAGCCGGGGCGCGGCCTGTGCGGAGCTGTTCCTGGAGGACACGATCGCCTACAGCGTCCTGGTCGAAGATGGTGAGGTCGAGAGCGCTGGAGCGCAAGAAACGCGCGGGATCGCGGCCCGGAGCGTCGCTCCCGATGGAGGGGTTCGGCTCGCCGCCGCCACCGGCCTGGCCCCCGGTGATGCCCAAAGCTGCGCGTCCGCCGTCGCTGGGACTGGCCGGCCCAGGGTGTCTCCTCCCAGCGAGGTGGAGGTAGTCCGCAGCGTCCTCGAGCGCCCCCCCTCCGCGATCTCGGTCCGGGCCCGGGTGGAGCTGGCCCAAAGCGCCCACCACGCGGCCAAGGCCGTCTCGCGCCGCGTCGCCCACGTTCGCGTCTTCTTGCGCGACGGCCTCCGGCGGACCTCGGTCGCCCACTCGAGCGGAGCGTTTCGCGGCGCGGAGCTGGCCAGGGCGCTCCTCGGCGTCGAGGTCATCGCCCAGGACGGATCGCGCGTAGAGGCGGCCTTCGAGTCCACCGGCGGCGAGGGCGGCCTCACGCGGCTCACCGAGGAGACCGTCATCGCCACCGCGACCATCGCCGCGCGGCGCGCGGTGGCCTTGCTCAAAGCCCCAGCCGCGCCAGCGGGGCTGATGCCAGTCGTCCTCGGCGCCGAAGCAGGGGGGACCTTCGTGCATGAGGCGGTGGGGCACCCGCTCGAAGCCGACCTCATCCTCGATGGCGTCTCGGTCTTTGAGGGCCGGGTCGGGGAGCGGATCGCCTCACCGCTGATCACGGTGGTCGATGATCCGACCGCGGTCGGTCACAACGGCAGCTTTGTCATCGACGACGAGGGCACGCGCGCGCAGCGCACCGTCTTGATCGAGCGGGGCGTCCTCCGGAGCTACCTCTGCGATCGTCGCAGCGCCCTCCTCCTCGATCAAACCAGCACGGGGAACGCGCGCCGCGAGTCCTATCGCGCCCGCCCGATCGTGCGGATGTCCAACACCATGATCGTACCAGGACCCCATGATCCGGCGGCGATCCTGCGGGAGACGCCCCGCGGCCTCTACGTCGCGCGGATGGGCGGTGGAGAGGTGGACACCGTCACCGGGCACTTCGTCTTTGAGGCGGCGGAGGCCTATCTCATCGAGGATGGCGAGATCGGGGCCTTGGTGCGGGGCGCGACGCTGACCGGAGAGACGGAGGCCGTGCTCGCCTCGGTGGATCGGGTGGGCAGCGACCTCGGGATGGGGATCGGCACCTGCGGCAAAGAGGGCCAGGACGTGCCCATCGCCGACGGCGAGCCCACGATCCGAATCCCAGCGCTGGTGGTCGGCGGAGCGGGCTAAGAAGCGAATCGAAGCTGCGTCTCCGCGAGGAACACAGCCCCACAGCCCCCGAGAGAAGCTCCCCCGCGCGTCCTCGCGCGAGGTGGCTGTCGCGCGCAAGCGCGACTGGTGCCACCAAGACAGACTGCCCACGCCGCCAACGAGTACAGCGATACAGATGCCCTAAAGACCGAAGTCAACGCGAACGACGCCGACGGGCCCAGAGCCCGAGCAGCGCGAAGGCGAAGAGCCCCGGCGCAGCGAGGCTGCTCTGGGAGGAGGTCGTGCAGCCGCAGCCGCCCCCGTCGTTGCCGAGCGGGTCGCTGCCCGAGTCCACCGCCGCCACGCCGCCGTCGGCGCGCGGGTTGCTGCCGGCGTCGCGGGCGGCCACGCCGGTGTCCTCCGGGAAGCCAGCGTCGGGCATCGGCGGCGCGGGCTTGGCAACCACATCGGCCGCGCTACGCGGGATGATCTGCCAGCGTCCCGAGAACTCGGTGAGGATGCCGGTGATGTGGAAGCCGTACTGGGGCGCCACGCCGCCGAAGAGCTCACAGGAAGAGGTCACGCGCACCTCGAGCTGACCCGTTCCATCGGTCACGTTGACGTTCCAGCTGCCCGGCGAGTTCGGGTCGGCTGGCCAGTTGGTCGGCTTGGGCACGGCCACAAAGTCGACGTCGTCGAGGTGGACCAGCTGGCCTTCGAGGACGTTTCCTTCGGTGCCGATCATCGCGATCGTGCGCGTCGTCGTGGGCACCGGTGCGGTGCGGCCCAGGGCCTCCACCTTGAGGGGGCGCCCGATCTCGGTCAGCCCGCGGAAGGAGGTCAGCACGCCGGTGACCTCGAGGACGTCGCCCGGCTGAATCGCCTCAAACCCGACTGGGTCAGTGCTGAACACCACGATCGCCGCGCCGGAGTCGTCCTGCAGCGACAGCTCGGCCTGACCCGGGCTCATGATGTCCGCCGCGATCAGCGCGGTGCCTTGGACCCGAACGGCCAGGCCCGCCCAGCGCGGTCCCGCCGCGCCCGCTTCTTCCTCTCGAACGCTGGCGATCGACGAGGGCATCCGGGGCAGCACGTTCTGCACGTAGGTCGGCAGGTAGTGCGCGTTGTCGGGAGACTCGACCGCGTCGACCGGAGAGACGGCCACCTCGGCGTTGGTGTCCTCGGCGCGCACGAAGTAGCGGACGAAACGCTCGTGGAAGTTGGTGGGCTCGTTGAAGCCGAGGGTCGCCGACAGGTTGTTGACCACCGCGCTGAATCGGTAGGTGCCCGTGGTGGTGGCACCCCGGGTCATCGTGATCCCTTCGTAGTCCGCGCCGGCCGGAGCCGTGGAGGAGGTCGCAGTGTCGAGGTAGATCTCGACGAGGCGTACGCCGTCTTGGTCCACGACGCTGGCGGTGACGGTGAACATGTCGCCGAAGGTGACGACGCGCGGGCTCGACGCGAGGTTCGTGATCAGCGGCCCTCCAGCGGCCATGATGCCGACCCCGGGCGAGGGCTGAGCGCTGGTGATGTAGTCGACGTTGCTCGAGCCGGTCACGCGGATGCGGGTGAAGGAGACGCCGTCCGAGCTGGCAGGCATCGCGATCGGGATGCCGGCGACCGGGCGATCGACGTTGCCGTACTCGACGCCGTCCACGATCGTGCCCATGCCGTCGCGCAGCACCAGGCCGTCGCCGGTGGCGGCGTTGGCCAGCGCAAAGTTCGCGGTGCCAGTGCGGGTGAGGTTCGGCACGCCCATGTCGTCCATGTTCCCGGGCTCGATCTCGTAGGCGACCCGGGCCGCCGGGAAGACCATGCGGAACTGAGCGGCCTGGCGGGCGAGGATCAGGACCTGGCCGGCGGCGATGCTAGCGGTCGATGGGAAGGCCCAGCGGCTCGGGGACTCCGAGCGGAGGTTCGGGCTCCCCTGGAAGTCATTGAGGGTCCACCCCGCCAAAGAGACGGAGGCAGTGCCAGTGTTCTGAATCTCCACCCATTCCCCTTCGTCCGCTCCTGTGGGGTTTGGCTGAAACTCCGTGAAGATCACCTGAGCCTTCGCCGGCTGAGCAGCGAAGACGGTGGCGAGGGTCGCGACGCATAGAAGGGTGCAAGTCCGCATGGCTGTGTGGAATACCGCCCTGCCTTCGAACTTGTCCATGGAAACGAGCGGTGACGGCGCTGACGTCGGGCACCCAGCCGGCCCCGCGGAGACCCGAAACGAGGCGTCGCCCGTAGAAGGAAGAAGGTCGGTGAGAGCCGCGTTGGATCTAAAGCCCGCAAACCAAGGAGCCGCACATGAGTGAATCGACAAAGACCATCAGCGACAAGGTACTCAAGGACCTCACCCGTCGCGCTCAGCGGCTCGCCTCCACGGTTGAATGGGCGACCCGCAGCTCTTCCAACAACGTCCTCCGCCGCGAGGGCTCCCGCTTCGGCGAGGTGCTCGAGGAGTGGCTAGACGATATCAAGGGCTTGGCGGACCGCGAGGACGAGACCGCGGCCGACCGCCTGGAGAGCTTCACCAAACGCCTCCGCCTGGCGGAAGCCAAGGTGACGGCCTGGAACCTGCCGGATCCGCCGGCGCTCGAGCTGCGGGCCACCCAAAAGAAGCGCCGTCGCCGCGCGGCCTGATCGACGCTGCCGGCGCCGCTGGAGCCAGGCCGAAGAGGTCAGCGCCAGCGGTTGTTCCCGAGATCTACGACGCCCCGCTCCTCGAGAAGCAGCCTCGACAGATCCGAGCCGGTCACCTGCACGAGCCCGGGCGCCTCCTCCGAGGTCACCAGCGGACGCCCCAGCACGGGATCGGCGAAGCGCACGCGCTCTAGGCTGAGCACTGGATCCGGTCCGTCGAGCCACACGACTTGCCCGCCGTTCTCCTCGCGCGCCCGCGCCTTACTGATGGTGAGGGCGGTCAGGCTGGCCCTGGCCTCCCCTGCCAAGTACAGCGCGCCTCCCCGATCCGCACGGGCGCTCCGGATCTCCGCCTCGGCGATCTCCAAGCGCCCCCGCGCGGCCACATAGATGGCGCCGCCCAAGTGGGCCTCGACCTCCTCGATCCGCAGCAGGCGGGCGACGAGCCGCCCCCCAAGCACCGCGATGCCGCCGCCGAGATCGGCCCGGGCCCGATGGATCCGCACGTTCTCGAGGTTCAGCGCGCCGCGGCTCAGGCAGATGCCGCCTCCCGCCGGGCCGCCGCCCCCCTCGAGGCTGATCGAATCCAGCGTGACCTCGCCGTCCTCGGCGTCCACGGAGATGATGCTCCCGCGGCCGAGGCCACCGATGCGGGTGAGGTCGCCCGCGCCGCGCAAAGTGATGGAGCGATCCAAGGTCAGGCGCTCGAAGTAGCGGCCGGGGGCGATGTCGATGACCGCGCCCCGCTCGAGCCCGGCGATGACGTCCGCCAAGCGGCGGCCGCGCGGATCAGGGAACCGTACGCTGGCTTGCCCCATCGCTGGGCGAGCCTCTCACGATTCAGCAAGGCGAAGAATCTGAGGCCTCACGGCACAGAAACCGACAGAGCCTCCAGGCGATCTGCGCCCTGGGTGTACAGCACCAGACCGATCCCCGCGGCGTACACGCGCTCGCTGTGGAAGGTCCCGTCGCTGGCTCGCTCCTCGACGCGCACGGTGTCCGTGAAGGTTCCTGCCGGGGTCACGATCGACTCTCCGAGGGTCAGCACGCGAAAGTCGCTGCGATTGAAGTGCCAGCGGCGTCCCACGACCAGCGGCGCGACCAGGAGCGGCGGGCGAAAGGCGGTCGGCGTGTCAACCCAGCCTGCATTCGCGACGCGGTCCGGGAGGTGCTCGATGGCGTAGACCTCGAGCTTGGCCGGCCCCTCGCCCCGCGTCGTCCGGCGCTCGATCTCGCAGGTGTGGAGCTCGCGGCCTTGCCCCCGCGGGCGCTCTTCGATCGAGGCCAGCGCTTGGCCATCCCGCGTGCTGCGGTACTGGACCCGAAGACCGATCGTGCACGGCAAGAACCGCGAGACCTGACCCTCGACCGGCCCACCGAAGGGACCGAAGAGCCAGCCGAGCAGGAAGAAGATCATCGGCGACGCGCGGCCGTGCTGCCCAGATCCACCAGGCGGCTCTTGGCCCCGCCCGGGTACCAGACCTCGACGCGCCGGCGCTCGATCACCAGCGCGGAGCCGCCATCTCCCGGCTCGCCGAGGCCGACGTCGGCCATCACCACGCGGCCGCCGTGGCGCACCAGAGGGCGTCCGACGGCGCCGTCGGGCACCGCGTCGGTGCGGGTGTGGCCCACGATCATCCGGCGCGCGCCGGTCAGGTTCAGCGACTCCCGGAGCTCGCTCCCGACCTTGGCCGCGCTGGCCATGCAGTACACGCGGTTCCATAGGGGCCCCAGCGGATCGCGCAGGATCGAGTGGGGATCGAGTTGCTCATAGGAGGTCGGACGTTCGCTCCAAGCGGCGTGGCGGAGCCGCTCGAGGCCGAGGATCCCGTGCTCCGCCCACTTGGTGGAGAGGCCCCCGTGGACGAACAGGATTTCTCCAAAGCGCATCGCGAGCGGTAATCGGCGGATGACCTTGCCGTAGTAGCCGTCCTTGCCCATGGACCGGCGATACTCGTCTTTCCCTGGGGCGTTGGCCTCCTCCCAGGCCTTGAGGACGCCGCCCATCGGGGGGACCCGCCCGTCGGCCCGCGGCGCGCCGAGGAACTGAAACTGAAAGCGGGAGCGCTCGTGGAAATAGCCCTCGAGCTCGTCCTCGCTGGCGAACTCCAGGTACTCCTCGGCGGTGACATAGGCCTCGTGGGCCAGGGTGGAGAGGACCTCGTGGTTGCCGAGCAGCCAGACCACGTCACCGCCGACCTCCCGGGCCTGATCCCTCAGGCTCAGGATCAGGTCCATCGCCCGTCGGGGCTCGGGCCCCCGGTTCGGGATGTCACCCATTTGGATGAGGACCGTGGGGCCGCCGCACCAGGAGTGGTCTTTGCGGATGAGCTTGAGGCCCTGGAGCAGGCGCACGAGCAGCGTGCCCTGCCCGTTCAAGTCGCCGATGACCACGATCTTGCGGGGGAGCTCGCGCTCCAGACTGAGCGGCGGGTCCGACCCGGGGCGCGGGGGATTGGACGGCCGCGCGGGGGCGCGGCCGCGCTCTTCTTGCTCCGCGCTCACGAGTGGACGTTACCCAGGGCCTGAGACCCCCACAAGGCCGAAAACCGTTGCGAAACGGGCCCACCGACGCCTACGTTCGACCCGATGAGCCCCCCGTCGTTCTCGCACCCGATCCGCGTCGTCACGGCCGCGGCGCTCTTCGACGGCCATGACGCGGCGATCAACATCATGCGCCGCCTCCTCCAGCAAAAAGGGGCCGAGGTCATCCACCTGGGCCACAACCGGGGGGCCGAAGAGGTCGTGGACGCCGCCATCCAAGAGGACGCCCAGGCCATCGCCGTGTCGAGCTACCAGGGCGGCCACATGGAGTACTTCAAGTACATGCGCCGGCTCCTGGATGAGAAAGGGGCGCCTCAGGTCCGCATCTTCGGAGGCGGGGGCGGCGTAATCGTCCCCCGGGAGATCAAGGAGCTGCACGCGGCTGGGATCGACCGGATCTTCAGCCCCGAGGACGGCCGGAGCCTGGGCCTCGAGGGCATGATCGACCTCATCCTGGAGCGGGCCCACTTCTCGCCCCTCGAGAAGGCCAATGGCCGCATCACGGTGGCCGGGATCGAGGGCTTGAGCCCGGCCGCAGTGCCGCTGGTCGCGCATCTGATCACCGCCGCCGAGCTGCCCCCCGGCCCGAGCTTCTCCGAGATCCGGAGCGCCCTCCGCGATCACGTATTCCCCCGCGCCGAGCGCCGGAGCCCCCGGGCGCCCGTCCTCGGAATCACCGGCCCGGGCGGCGCCGGCAAGTCGAGCCTCACCGACGAGCTGGTGCTGCGTTTCCTCCGCGATTTCCCGAGCAAGACCGTGGCCGTGCTGGCGGTCGATCCGACCAAGAAGAAGACCGGCGGGGCGCTGCTCGGCGACCGCATCCGCATGAACGCGCTCGCTTCACCGCGGGTCTACATGCGCAGCCTGGCCACCCGGGCCTCCGGCGGGGAGATCTCGGCCTCCACCACCGAGGCGCTCAAGGTCCTCCAAGCGGCGGGCTACGATCTGATCATCGTGGAGACCGCCGGCATCGGCCAAGGCGACGCAGCGATCACCGGCATCTGCGACGTAAGCCTCTACGCGATGACCGCCGAGTACGGGGCCTCGAGCCAGCTCGAGAAGATCGAGATGATCGATCACGCCGATCTCATCGCGATCAACAAGTTCGAGCGGCGCGGATCCGAGGACGCCCTGCGCGACGTGAAGAAACAGTGGCGCCGCGCGCACGTTCGCTTCAATGAGCCCGACTCGGCCATCCCGGTGCACGGGACGATCGCCAGCCAGTTCAACGATCCGGGCGTGACCCGCCTGTACCTGGCCATCCTCGACGCCATCGCCGCCAAGACCAAGACCCGCCTCGAGAGCCCGCTGGCCAAAGGCAACGTGGAGGGCGCGGGCCACCCCGGCATCATCCCCCCCAATAAAGAGCGCTACCTGGCCGAGATCGCCGAGACCAGCCGGCGGCGGCGCGCGCGCATCGAGGAGCGGGCGGTGCTCTTCGACAAACTCCACGCTTGCTACCTGCTGCTCGCCGACGAAGAAGGCGTAGAGCAAAGCGATCGCGCCCGCAGGCGGGTTCACCCCGCCGATAGCGAGCCCGGGCTCGTCCACGCCACCGCACTGATGCCCTTTGGCGCAGCTGCCATCGGGGCCGTCCAGGAGCCCACCGCCGCAGCGCTGATGCGCCGCCACGACGGCCTCCTGGCCGAGCTCGGCGCGGAGCCGGTGGCCGAGCTATCGGCGCTGCTAAAGGCCAAGGTCGACTACGCCGGAGACACCTTGATCTACCGAGTGCGCGACAAAGACGTGCACGTCCCGCTCTACAGCGAGACCCTGAGCCTGACCAAGGTCCCCAAGATCGCGCTGCCGAGCTACACCGGCTGGGGCGATCTCTATCGCTTCGCCGCGCTCGAGAACCTGCCGGGCCGCTATCCCTTCACCGCCGGCATCTACCCGCTCAAGCGCACCGCCGAGAGCCCCACTCGCATGTTCGCCGGCGAGGGACCGCCCGAGCGCACCAACCAGCGCTTCCACCTCCTGTCCCGCGACCAACCGGCGGTCCGACTCTCGACCGCCTTCGACTCGGTGACCCTCTACGGTGAAGATCCCCACGAGCGCCCCGACATTTACGGAAAGATCGGCGAGTCCGGGGTCAGCGTGGCCACGGTGGAGGACGCCGAGGCCCTCTACGCCGGCTTCGATCTTTCGGCGCCCAACACCTCGGTGTCGATGACCATCAACGGCCCGGCCCCGATCGTCTTGGCCTTCTTCATGAACGTGGCGATCCGGCAGGCTTGCCGGCGCTTCCTCAAGGACCAAGGGCGGCTCCAGATCACCGACGAGCAGGTGTTTCGGCCCGACCGGGAGCGGGGCGCGGTCTTCGCCGACGTGCGGAGGCTCCTCTCCCCCGCCGAGCTGGCCACGATCACCAAGCACACGGTGGAGCGCGTGCGCGGCACGGTGCAGGCCGACATCCTCAAGGAGGATCAGGCCCAAAACACCTGCATCTTCGCCACCGAGTTCGCGCTCAAGCTGATGGGCGACATCCAGCAGTACTTCATCGATGAGAAGGTGCGGAACTACTACTCGGTGAGCATCAGCGGCTATCACATCGCGGAAGCCGGCGCGAACCCGATCAGCCAGCTGGCCTTCACGCTCGCCAACGGCTTCACCTACGCCCAGTACTATCTGTCGCGCGGGATGAAGGTCGACGACTTCGCGCCGAACCTCTCGTTCTTCTTCTCCAACGGTTTGGACCCGGAATACACGGTGATCGGGCGCGTCGCCCGCCGCATCTGGGCGGTGGCGATGAAGGAGCTGTACGGCGCCAACGAGCGGAGCCAGATGCTGAAGTATCACATCCAGACCTCCGGTCGCTCGCTGCACGCGATGGAGATCGACTTCAACGACATCCGCACCACGCTGCAGGCGCTCCTGGCGATCCAAGACAACACCAACTCGCTCCACACCAACGCCTACGACGAGGCGCTGACCACGCCGACCGACGCCTCGGTGCGCCGCGCGGTGGCGATCCAGATGATCATCGACAAGGAGCTCGGCCTCACCAAGAACGAGAACCCGCTGCAGGGGAGCTTCCTGGCCCAGGCCCTGACCGACCTGGTCGAGGAGGCGGTGCTGGTGGAGTTCGAGCGCTTGGCCGAGCGCGGCGGCGTGCTAGGGGCGATGGAGCGGCAGTATCAGCGCTCCAAGATCCAGGAGGAGTCGCTCTACTACGAGAAGAAGAAGCACGACGGCTCCCTGCCGATCATCGGCGTGAACACGTTCAAGAACCCCCACGCCGACTACGAGAAGGAGGCCGACGCGGTCGAGCTGCGCCGGGCCTCTCCCGAAGAGAAGAACGAGTGCATCCGGAGGCTCCGCGACTTCATCGCCCGAAACGGCCAGGACTCCGCGGGCGCCCTCGAGCGCCTCAAGGCGGTGGCCTTAGCGGGAGGCAACGTCTTCCGCGAGCTGATGGCCACCGTCAACGCCGCCAGCTTGGGCCAGATCAGCCACGCGCTCTACGAGGTCGGGGGCAAGTACCGCCGCAACATGTAGACGCGCCCTGAGGGCCGCCCTAACGGGGCGGCTCGGGCGGCGGCGGAATCGCCGGCGGCGGCACCCGAACGAACGCCCCGCGGCGCCCGCGCGCAGGCTCCGCGATCGCGGCGCTCGCCGATCGCATCGCCCGCCAGGTCGCCGCGGCGAACAGCTCCCCCATCCACGGCCCATAAAACGACATGAGGCGCGACTCGTAGTCCGCCATCTCGCCCTTCTCCTCCTCCGGCAGATCATAGGCCTCCCGGGGCACCACGTAGCCGCCGTACCCCCCGCCGAAGACCGATACGACGAGGAGCTCGCCCTCCCGGCGCGCGCGGTCGCGGACCCGCGCCGAGATCTCCCCGGAGAGCTCGACCGGAAGGGAGACCCAGGTGTCACGGCCCATCGACACCGCGATCACCCGCAGGTGCGTCGGAGCCAGGGCCTGGCCGATCAACGGGATGGCCAGCTCACTCGCGATCCGCCATTGCCGCCGGGGCAAGGTCACCTCAAAGCAGCGCACCGACAGCGCGCGCTCGGCCCGGAGCCCTAGAGCGATCGCTGGGAGGCCCGCCCGCACCGCCGCCTCGAGCCGCGCCCCCATCCAAGCAGCGCCCGGGTGCTCAGACCAGCCGGCGCGGGGCGACATCGAGCCCACCGCGCCAGCCGTGAAGGCCGCGAATGCGAAGCCTCGGCCCTCGAGCGCGGCGGTCAAGGCGCCGGGATAGTCCGCGGTCAGGTGGAGATTGAGATCCGAGACCGTAGTGGCATGGGCCCCAAAAGCGAGGAGTACCCCGCGCGCGCCGTCGCTCGCTCGTTCGGCCAGGATGAGGCCGAGGACCGGGTCGGTCGGAGCGCCGCTCTTTCGGACCCGATTGGTGCTGAGGCCCGGCGCCTCGATCTCCCCAAAGGCGATGCGGCCCGGCGCCAGCGCAGCGAGGGCCTCACTCGCCGCTTGGGTCATCGCCTGGACCACCGCGGCCTTGGCGTCCTCGCGGGCGGGACCGAGGACGAGGCTGTAAAAGAAGCCATCCACATAGCCTCCGGGGCCCCCGTGGGTGTGGGTGGCGCCAAAGACGATGCGGTCCGGGTTGAGCTTCCCGGCGAGCGCGGCCGAGACCGCCGCCTGGGTGCCTTGATCGACCAGGAGGATGTCCGCGACGATCCACAAGACCGGCGGGCCCTCCCCCGTTCGCACCGCCAACGCCCGGGCAAAACAGGGATCATGAACGCCGGTGCTGGGTACGCCAGCGCGGCTACCGTAGCCGGCCAGGCTCACGCCGCTGGGAGCGTCGATCACCGCCTTGCCCCAGCCCACGAACACCGGCCCGGGGAGCGGCACGGCGCGGTCTTGCCCCTGCTCCAGGGCCTCCCGCGAGCGGCGGAAGCTCTCCTTGGGCGGGCTTCGATCGAGCGGGGTGACGCAAGCCAAGAGCCCGAGGGCCCCCAGGCTGAGGAAGCGCTTCACGAGGCGCGACGACGGCGAAAGCACAGCCCGAGGGCCATGAAGACCAGGAAGCTCGGCGAGCTGTCGACGGTGCTGCAGCCACCGCTGCGGCGGGTAGTGGAGCCGCCGCCGTGCGAGCCCGAGTGGGTGTCGCTGGAGGTGGCGTCGGCGCCCTCCCGCGATCCCGCGTCCCGGAGCGTCCCGGCGTCGACCGGCACCAGGCTGCCATCCACCAGGACGAAGCCGGCGTCGCTCGGGGGCTGCTCGCCGGCGTCTGCGCGGCAGTCCCGATCGCAGCCGCAGCCGTTGTCGCAGAACGGAGAGACGTCGCAGGCGCAGCTCGGACCGCTGTCTGGGCCGGGGAAGGACGCGTCCGAGATTGGAGAGCCCGCGTCAAACGGCGGGAAGCTGGAGTCGAAGCTCGGGAAGCCAGCGTCTGGGGTGGTCACGCTGTCGCAGGCGTCGCCGATGCCATCGTGGTCGCTGTCGGCCTGATCGTTGGGGATCTCGGGGCAATTGTCGTTGGCGTTTGGGAAGGTGTCGTTGTCGATGTCGGGATCGCAGGCGTCGCCGCTGAGATCACGGTCGATATCTTGCTGGTTCGGGTTGAAGGCCTGCGGGCAATTGTCGGAGTTGTCCGGGATGCCGTCGCTGTCCTGGTCCATCGACATCCCCCCGCTGCAGGTCATGGAGCTTGAGTCGCAGGTCAGACCCGAGGCGCACTGGATGTTGGCGCCGCAGGGCATGCCGGCAGTGGCGCCGATGCACTGCGTCCCTGAGCAGCTCCCGCCCAAGGAGGCGCAGTCGAGCACCACCGATTGGCCTCCGCCGCACACTAAAACCAGGCGGTTTTGGACGCAGGTGTCGACGTCGGTGTCGACACAGGAGGCCACCCCGGTCTGACAGGTCGCGGCCCCCGCTCCAAGGACACAGCCGCCGGTCGCGCCCGCGCAAAACACCACCGAGCTACCTCCCATTGCGTTTCGGTAGACGCAGGCGCCGCCCGTCGGGGCCACGCAGTCGTAGCCCCAGTTGGCGTTGAGGAGCTGACAGGTGGCGCTCGGGACGGTGGTCGAGCAATCGAGCGTCACCAGCGATGACGACTGCGAGTCGCAGAAGCGCAGCGTATTGCCCTGACACTCGCCCTGAACGGTGACCGTCCCGCACGGGACCTGCGCGAAGGCCGGGAGGCCGACCAAAGTGAGCGGGAGGACGGTCAGGAGCGGCCAACAGCGCATGGGAGGGGCCTAGCACTGCCGCGTCAACGTGGTCAAAGACGGACGTCGGCTACCGAGATGGCCCGGAATCAGGCGCGAAAAAGCGCAAAGTCAGTCCTTGGCCAAGAGCCCGAGGAGCTCGGCGCGGTGCTCGCTGGCGTCCCTCCACCCCTCGTCGATCAGCGTGGTAGCGAACTGCCCGTCGAACAAGAAGAAGGAGGCGGCATCGGCCGTCGCGCCCGCGTCGTCCTCGAACAGGGTCCGGAGCACGCGGAGCAAGGAGCTCGGCCCCTTGGCCTCGACCCGCGACAGGTGCTCGGCCGCGATGACGCCCAGGTCGCGGCGAGGTCTGATCACCGCGAAGGGGATCTGCATGTAGGCCGGATGACCGCGCGCCAAGAGCTCCTTTTGAAAGCGCTCCAGCACGTCGGGGCCGGCGGCCTCTACCGCGGCCAAGACCTGGTTCATGGTCGAGAGGCGATCGACGTCGAAGCTGACCCGGTCGAGGAAGACCGAATCGAGCACCTTGCCCAGCACCTGGCCGAGGCCTGGGAATCCGTCGGTGGCGGCCGAGACCGGGTTGGCCGAGCGCACGGTGATCAGGAGGAGCCGATTGGCGCCGAGCTGAATGGCCGGCGACAGCGGCGTGTTGTGGCGCAGCCCGCCGTCGACATACCACAGCCCGCCGATCTCCACCGGAGGGAAGAAGAACGGAATCGCTGCCGAGGCCAGCACGTGCGAAGGGCCGAGGAGCAAGCGGCGACGGATCGACGTCGGGCTCCCGCGCCACGTCGAGGGCTCTTCTCCCTCCACGAAGAGGTGGGTGCTGCCGCTGGCGACCTCGGTGGCCGCGATGGCCACCGCCCGAAAACGCCCGTGCCGGATCTGGCGGTGGAGGCCGCGCCAGTCGGTGTTCTCGGCGACCACTTTGGCGATGCGATCGACCGACAGCAGGCTGGAGGTCGGAGAGCGACGGCGCTGACCGAGGAGGCGCAAGGACGCCGCCCCGACCATCCGTGCCGCCCCAAAGCGCGAGACCGTGAGGAACTCCTCGATGTCGAGGGCCTTCCAGATGCCCACCAGCTCGCGCACCGCTTCGGGCGTGAGGCCGCGGCTGGCCAGAAACACGGCGTTGATCGCCCCGACGCTGGATCCGGCCAAGACCTTCACCCGCTCGAGGAGATCCGGCATCGCCTCCGCGATGAAGCTCAGGGCCCCGACCTCGTAGGCACCGCGGGCACCTCCGCCCGAGAGGACCAGGCCGATCGTCACGAGGGGCGCCTCCGCCACAGCTCGTAGAGCGTGATGCCGCCGCTGACCACCGTCCCCGGGCGCAGCACCGTGCTCGATACCTCGAGGCCCGAGAGCCGGGCCGCCCCCGCGACCCCGCCCGGCAAGACGCGCATCGGATCGGCCAGGATCGCCAGGCCGTCGGGCGCGAGGTGGCGGCGGATGAAGCGCAACACGCCGCGCAGCATGCCGTCGTCATACAAGATGTCCGCGCCCAGGATGCCGTCGAAGAGGCCGAGATCCTCGGGTGGCTCGTGAAAGTCGACGACCCGCGCCGTCAGCTGGGCGCCGTTGCGCGCAGCGTTGTGGGTGACGAGGCGGATCGCCTCCGGCCGTATGTCCGCGGAGACCACGGTCGCGCCGCGCAGCGCCGCCGCGATGCCGACCACCCCCAGGCCGCAGCCGAGATCGATGATGCGTTTGCCGCTGAGATCCTCGCCCTGCATGATCAGCCGGCCCATGGCCGTGGCGCTCGGCCACAGAAAGCCCCACAGCGGCTTGGCGTCGGCGGTGGACTTGGCCTGGTAGTCAGCGTCCTGGAGATCGACCGGCATGCGGATCGCGAGGACGGTGTCACCGAGGATGACCCGCTCGATACGATCGTCGACAGGCTCTTGCTCCTGCGGCGCCGGCTTCGACTTCGTCGACTTCTTCGGCTCGGCCGGGGGCTTGGTGGGGCGCGCCGCGGGCTTGGCGGTCTTGCCCTTGGGGCGAGTGCTCACTTCTGCGGATCGGGCTGCAGGATGAAGTTGTAGCTCTCCTTCAGCTGCCCGGCGGGGATCTCGTTCTCGATCTTGGCGTAGCCGCCGACCTCGATCACGATCTTGTGCGGTTTGTGGGGGTCGATGTTCGCCACCTTCACGGTCTTCTTCGCGTTGAAGGTCTCTCCGTCGATCGAGATATTGGCGGCGACCGGTTGAACCTCGACGCCGACCGTCATCATGCCCGGCTTGCTGATCGGGGTCAGATCGACCTGACGGCGCATGGGCTTGGTCGGGTCCGCGTTCTCCTGAATGTCGACGGTGATGCTCTCGGACTTGTAGCCTTCCATCTCGAGCAAGATCGTGTGCTGTCCAGCCTTCAGGGAGGCGCGCAGCGGAGTCGTGTACTCCTGCTTCTCGCCGTCGATGCTGACCGCCGCCTTGGGAGGCGTCGTCACCAACTCGACCTGGCCGGTCTTGCCGCCACCGCCGAACACGAAGGCGACCACCGCCACCACGACCGCGGCAGCGCCGACGCCGAGCACCATCCGCATGGTCTTGGCGCTCTTGGGCTCTGGCGGGGCCTGGGTGATGCGCATGCCGCCCGCCGCGGCTTCACCGCGCTCGGGGATGATCTGCGGGGCCTCCACCTTCACGGGGGCCATCCACATCAAGGTGTTCTCGCCAAAACCGGGCTGCCCGGGCTGAGGCTGCCCCGCCGCCGGCTGCGGCGCGGGGTGATGCGGTCCGCCATGCGACGCGACCGGAGAGTGGCCGCCCTGCGGCACGGTCCCGGTGGGGATGCGGGCGCTTTGGGGCGTCAGGGGCTTGGGATCTGGGATGATCTTGGGGCTACCAGCGCCGCCCAGGTTGTTCAGCGAGGGGCCGGGCTGGCTGAACTGCGGGATGGCGTTGAGCGCGCGCGTGGGGGCGTCGCCGATGTCCTGCCCCATATCCGGGCCGGCACCTTTGCCTTGCTGTTTCTGGAACTTTTCCCGTGCTTCGCGGAGAGCCTTCAGCTCGTCCGCGTTGAGCGGGTCCAGAATCGTGCGGTCGTCGTTTTGCGGTGGACCTTTGCCCTGATTACTCATCGAAAAAACAGCCCTGAAGGTCGGGATAACACAAACCCGGACCGACGGCTAGAACCAGGGCCGAGCGTTCTTTGCCCACACGGGCCTTCGCGGGTAAGCGGCGAAGGGCGCGATCGCTGCGCTCAACGCCTTCAGCGGTCGAGCCACTTCTTGTACGCGTCCAGGTTCGTCTCCCGGCCGAGGAAGTCCGAGACCAAGACCCTGGCGTCCCGCCTGCCCCCTTGCTTCAGGATCTTCTCCCGGTAGTCCTTGGCCGTGGCCCCGTCGAGCAGACCGGCCTTCTCAAAGCGCGTGAAGATGTCCTTCGCCAGCGCCAGGGACCACTGGTAGGTGTAATACATCGAGCTGTAGCCCTCGAGGTGGCCAAAGCCCGCGTACAGGTGGGTCCCCTCCACGTGCGGATAAGGGTTGTACTTCTTCGTCAGCTCCGGCGTGACCTTCTCGGGGTCGACCGTCTTGGGATCCCGGGCATGCAGCTCGTAGCTGAGCGCGGTCAGGAAGACCTGCCGCATGACATGGGTTCCTTTTCCAAACTCGGCCGACGCGCGGAGCTTGGCCACCATGTCGGCCGGGATCGGGGCCTTGGTCTCGGCGTGGAGCGCGAAGCGCTGAAGGACACCGACGTCCCAAGTCCACTCCTCGAGGAGCTGCGAGGGCGCCTCGACGAAGTCCCACTCGGTGTTGATGCCCGACAGGTTCACCCAGCTCGAGCTGGAGGCCAGGAGGTGGTGGATCAGGTGCCCGAACTCGTGGAACAGCGTGGTGACGTCGTTGTGCTCCATGAGGGCCTGTCCCGCGCTGGGATCTGGGAAATTGCAGACCAAGGAGGCCTCCGCCACCGGACCGCCCTGCGTCCCGATCACCATCGGGAACATCGCCGCGTGGTTGTACTTGCCCTCGCGAGGGTGGAGGTCGAGGTAGAAGCGCCCGAGGCGGTTTGGGCCTTCATAGAGGTCGTAGACCTGCACGCTCGGGTGCCACACCGGGGCCTCGACCCGGCGAAACTCGACCCCGAACAGCTGAGCGTAGACGTCGAACATCCCGCGGAGCGTCTGGGCGAACTCGAAGTAGGGCCGCGCCGCCTGAGCGTCGAAGCCGTACTTCTCTTGGCGGACCTTCTCCACGTAGTAGAAGCGGTCCCAAGTCTCGATGGCCTTGGCCTTCTTGTCGTCCTTCCGCTTGCGCTCCAGCAGCTCCTTGAGCTCGCGCTCCATCCGGGGCCGCGCCGAGCGGTTCACGTCGGCGATGAATTTCTCGATCGCCTTGGCCGAGCCGACCATCTTGTCCTGCGCCATGTACTCGGCCCAGCTCGAGGCGCCGAGGATCTTCGCGTACTCCGCGCGCAGCGCGAGCAAGCTCTTCATCGCCGGCCCGTTCTTCGGGAAGCCGCGGTTGAGAAACTCGGTCGCGAGCTTCTTACGCAGCGCCTCGCTGGTGGCGTAGCTCTGCACCGGGAAGAAGTCGGGGTACTCGATGCTGAGGACGACCTTCCCGTCGGCGCTCGGGGCGTGCTTCTTGAGGAAGTCCTCGGGCAGTCCCGCCAGCTCCTTGGGGTCGACGTCGATCTTGCGGGAGTCGTCGCGGATGTTGCGCGAGAAGTCCTGGCCGACCTTCACCATCTCGGCGCGGAGCTGCTTGAGCCGCTCGCGGGTGGGATCATCCTTGTCCACGCCGGCGCGCCGGAACTCGCGGAGGACCTTGAACTGAAAGCGGCCGGCGTCGGCGTCGAGGGTGGTCGCGTCCACCCCCGCGACCGCGTCGTAGAGGCCGCGATCCAGCGTGAGATCGCTCTGGAAGGCCGCCACGTCGCGCTCGCACTTCTCGGCGGCTTCACGCACGGCCTTGTCGGGGTGCACGTTCTCGATCAGGCCGGCCTGATTGGCGGTGTGGTCGAGCTCGGCCGCCAGGCGGTTGTAGGCGACCATGGTGGCGAGCACGCGCGGCCCCGGGGCCTTGATCTGCTCGCGGATCGCCTTGACCCGCTCGAGCGCGGCCCCGCAGTCCTGCTCGAAGCTCGCGGCGCTGGCCCAGACCACCGGCGGCGCCGGAGGCTCGCTCGGCTTCGGAGCAGGTTGTTCAGCCACCGGCGTCGGCGCGGGCGAGCTCGGCGCGGCTCCGGCGCCGCTCTTGGCGTCGGTGGTGGCGCAGGAGGCCAGGATCAGTAAGGTCGAAGGCAGCGTGAGGTGCCCAAGGCGCAGCATGGTCGCGGCATAGCCGAGGCGGCGCGCGCTGGTCCAGGGCTTTGGGCGCTAGTCCTGGCACCGCGAAGTTCTGACCGGTCTGCGCTCGGCCTCGTCGCGCCAACTCGTGCGGCCCTTCGGGCCCTCCCGGGCGCTCCGCTACACGTATTCTCGATACGCTCCGCTCCGCGCCGCACGACCTGGCGCGACGAACCCTTCGCGGATCCCGATCAGAACTTCGCGGTGCCAAGACTAGGCGACGGGGGTCTGCGGGAACTCTGGGCTCTTCCGCGCCCCGTCCTCGATCGCGATCAAGAGCGCTAAGACGCGCTCCTCCTGCCACGGCCGCGCGACGATCTGCACCGCCAAGGGCAGGCCCTCACTCCCCTGCTCCACCGCCGCGGCGCGACGATCGAGGCGATCGGCGCGGAGCACGCGCTCGCCTTCCCCCGCCTGCACCCGACTGACCGGCACCACCCCCGCCGGAAAGTTCAGAAAGTTGTAGAGCATGGAGGGCAGCCCCCCGAGCGCAAAGTCCGCCGAATCGCCGTGCCGAATGGCGGGGGTCGCGTGCGCCGGGCACAGCAGGGCATCAACGCCGGCGGCTTGCATGGCCGAGGCGCTCAGGTTGCGCAGCTTGGTGCGCTCCGCGGCGAGACGCCATAGCTCTGCGACCGGCTTCTCCCGCACGGCGTCGATGAGCTGCTTGGTCCGCAGCTCGCCCCGCAGCCCCATCAGCATCGCCAAGCTGGCCCGCGCCAAGGCAGGGAGCCCCGCGAGGCGCCGCAGCCCTTGGAGCTGCGCCACCGCGCGTTCCCCAGCGAGGACGCGATCCACGGTGACCCCGCCGTCGCTCGAGAGCGCGCCGAAGTAGGTGTCGACGATGCGGGAGACCTCGGGCGGAGCGTACGGAATCACGCGTACCCCGGCCGCCCGCAGGTGATCGGCGGCCTCGCGGACCGCGCGCTTCACCGAGGCGGCCGGCTCCAGCCAACCATCGCTCTCATAGACCCCTACGGTCAGCCCCGCGAGGTCGGCCTCCCGCAGCGGCAGCGGCGGCACCGCCGGATCGAGCTCGGCCTGACGCTCCGAGGAGAGACAGCGGAACAAGAACGCCAGATCGCGCGCCGACCGCGCCAGGGGACCGGTCTGACCCCGGATGATTTCTTGCCCCGCCAGCGCGCCCACGGCGCCCACGTTGGACCAGCGATCGTTGGTCGGCTTGAGCCCCGCGATCCCGGTGAAGGCCGCCGGTACCCGGATTGAGCCGCCGATGTCGGTGCCGATACCGCCCGGGCTGAGGCCGGCCGCGATCGCCGCCGCCTCACCCCCGCTGCTGCCGCCGGGGACGCGCGCCGGATCCCAGGGGTTCAACGTGCGGCCAAACAGCGGGTTGTCGGACTCATGGAACAACAGGAGCTGGGAGACATTGGTCTTGCCGAGGAACACTGCGCCCTGCTCCCGAGCGACCTGCACCACGACCGCGTCGCGCTCGGCGATCACGCTGCGCCGAGCGCTCACCCCCAGCGTCGACGCCAGTCCGACCGTCTCGAGCGACTCCTTCACCGACAGGGGCAGGCCCAACAGCGGCCGGCAGTCGCCTTGGGCGCGGGCCCGATCGGCCGCGGCGGCCTCGGCGCGCGCGACGTCCGTAAAGCGGTGCGCGAAGGCCTTGAGCGCGGGGTCGCGCGCCGCGATGCGCTGAAGGTGCGCCTCGACCAGCTCCGCCGACGACAGCTCCCTGCGCGCGAGGCGCCCCGCCATCTCTTCGAGCCCTAGCGCGCACAGCTCCATGGGGTCCCTTGGCATCTCCTCTCGCCCGTGCCAAGAAGCGCGCCATGCGGGCCCTGATCCAACGCGTGCGCGAGGCCAAGGTCACCGTGGGCGCCGAGACCACCGGCCAGATCGGCCCAGGGATCCTCATCTTTTTGGGCGTTCACGCCTCCGACACCCTCGAGGTCTCGGCCTGGATGGCCAAGAAGTGCGCGCAGCTTCGGATCTTCGCCGATGAAGCCGGGAAGATGAACCGCTCGGTAAAAGAGGTCGTGGGCAGCGCGCTGGTGGTCAGCCAGTTCACGCTCTACGGCGACGCTGAGAAGGGGAACCGCCCAAGCTACATCGACGCGGCCCCGCCGGACTTCGCCGAGCCGAGCTACGAGCGCTTCTGCGCCCAGCTGGAGGCGGAGCTCGGCCAGCCGGTAGCGCGCGGACGCTTCGGAGCGGACATGCAAGTCAGCCTGGTCAACGACGGCCCCGTCACCCTGTGGATCGAGCGCGCCGCGACGAAGTGAGTTGCAGCCATGGACGTTTCTTGGGATGAGCGTGGTCCCGGAGCGCGATGATGCGTGGAAATACTCCCCTGGTTCTAAGGTTTCTCGCCGAGGTCGCCGGCCCACGTGGCCCCAACCGGAGGAGAGCCCTTCGCTGGCTGATCTTCGTCGCCCTCGGTTTCGCCCTGTTTTCCAGGCCCGAACCGGCCTACGCCGAGGAGATCCCTCCCGGCCAAGTCTTCGTCGATCAGCTGTCAGCCGGGGCCGCGGCGGGGCTTGTCGCGGTGCCGCTCTCCGCGGGGCTCGGCGCGGCCTTCGGTTCGGTACCGAACAACTTGGTGGTCGCGGCCTTGCCTCCCCTGCTCCTGTTCCTGTTCCTGCCGCCGCTGGCGGTGGTGCTCTCCGAGTCCCTCTTCGCCGAGCACGTCGACCGCTTGCCGTCGCGCTTTTGGCCTGCCTTCTTGGTCACCAGCGGGGTCCAGCTCGGGGTGCTGATCGTGGCGGTGGTGGCCGGGGCTGACGCGCGGAGCGGACAAGATCTGGTGGTGCTCACCGCGGTCGACGCCGCGCTGCTCGCTGGCACCAGCTCCGCCATGCTCATGCTCAGCCGACCCGGCGGGGCGTTGAGCGCCCCCGAGCTCGGCGATCGCCCCACCCTTGGCGGCGGCGCCGTCGTGTGGAGGTTTTGATGATCGGCGCTGGTCTCCTCGCGATCCTCTTCACCCTGCCCTGCCCTGAGCTCGGACGTTGGCCAGCCGAGGATTGGCCCAGCGCTACCGCCGCCACCGCGCGGCAGAAGGCCAGCGCGATCGCTGCGCTCGAGGACTACGCCTTCACGCTGGTGGGCGCCGACCCGGAGCGCCGCGGGATCCGCACCGACGCCGTGGTGATCGTGCGGGGCGGCCAGCTCATCTACGAGCGCTATGCTCGCGGCTGGGACCAGCACCGGCGGCACCTCGCCTGGTCGGTGTCCAAGAGCATGACCAGCGCCTTGGTGGGCCGCGCGGTGGCCCTAGGCCTGGTCCGCGTGGACGACCCGATCTGCACGCTCCTCGGCGACAGCGAAGAGCACTGCGACATCACCGTCGATCACTTGCTCCAGTTCGCCTCCGGTCTCGACTGGAAAGAGGTCTACGAGAACGAGAGCAACCAAGCCTCCTCGGTCTTGGCCATGCTCTACGGACAAGGGCACGGAGACTGGGCCTCCTTCGTCCTGAGCCACGGCAGCCGCGCCGCGCCGGGCAGCCGCTTCTCCTACTCCACCGGCGACTCGACCCTGCTCCTCAGCGCGGTGCATCGCGCCATCCAAAAGACCCACGGGCGGGACTGGCCCTGGAGCCTGCTCTTTGAGCCGATCGGTCTGCGCTCGGCGGTCTTCGAGCGCGACGCCCGGGGCAACCTCGGGGGTGGGAGCTATTTTTACGCCACCGCGCGGGACTACCTCCGCCTCGGCTACCTCTACCTCCGCGATGGCTGCTGGGACGGCCAGCGCCTGCTCCCCGAGGACTGGGTGGCGCGATCGACGACGATCTCCGAGGCGCTCTACGCGACCCCGAACGAGGCGCTGATCCCGGGAGACATCCAGGGGAGGCAGTGGTGGCTGAACCGAGCCGTGCCGAAGAAGGGCCTCCTACGTCCCTGGAAGGACGCGCCCGAGGACACCTACGCGGCGATCGGGCACTGGGGGCAGTACGTCATCGTCGTCCCCTCCGAAGACACCGTGATCGTGCGGCTCGCCGACGATCGCGATGAGACCTTCGACCTCAGCACCTTCACCGGCTTGGCCCTGGCGATCGGAGCGGTCCCATGATCCGCTGGACGACGATCCTGCTCTTGGTGGTCCTCGGCGGCTGCGAGCGCTACCAAGACAATGACCTCGAGCTCCTCACCGCGTACCGGGCCAAGGAGCTGTGCTCCTGCTTGTTCGTGATGGAGCAGACCGAGGAGTACTGCCGCGCGTACACGGTCGCGGCCCCCAACTTGGCGTCGTTCAAGATCGACCGGGAGGCCAAAGAGGTCAGCACCAGCGCGGTGCTCTTGTGGGGGCAGAGGGCGCGCTGGGTCTCGGCGCACGACGGCTGCCGCCTCGAGTAGCCTAGAAGAAGTAGCGCAGCGAGAGCGAGGTCTTGAAGTTGCCGCCGTGCACGAAGTCGCCGACCTCGAGGGGCTGGTCGGCCGCCGCGGCGGCGCCGGAGGTCTCGCGCAGCGCGCTCCTCCGCAGCGCGTCGGCCACCAAGGCCTTCTCGACCGAGCGGAGCCCGGGAAAGAGCACGAGGAACTCCGCGCCGACCGCGAAGTGCTCACCAAGGTAGACCTCGAGCCCGCCGCCGCCGTGATAGGCGTTCGCATCGGCGGTGAGCGTGAACAGGTCCTTGGGGTCGGCCCCGCTCACGCCCGCCTTGGCGTAGAGTCCGAAGCTGGTCAGCGGCACCAAATAGAGCACCGCGGAGAGCGAGAGCGGACCCTGGTAGACCAAGGTGCTGGTGGGGTCATTGTTGGTGAGCGGGCTATAGCCGATGTCGAGGCCCATCACCCGGAACAGCCGCAGGCGCAGATCGACCGAGGGGCTCACGCTCTCATGGGCGTCGGCCCTCAGGTCGCCGGTGCGACTCACGCCGACGCTGGTGCCCAGCGCGACGGTGAACAAGGAGCCCGAGTCCGCGTGGGCGGCAACATCGAGGCGTATCAGGGCGAGACCAACGAGCGCGAGCGTCGCGTGTTTGAACATGTTTTCGATCCTTCGGTAACCCGGCTGTCTCAGAGAGACCCGTGGCTTTGCGTCCCAGCCTCGCGACTGGTTTGCCGTTTCGGGAACGTCAGCGTTCTCCGCTTCCGCTATGTTCCAAGGCTCATGCCACGCCAGGCGACAGGAGCGTCCGGCGCGAAAGAGTCACCGGAGACCTGAATTCGAGGCCTATTCCGAAGGTCGAAGCTGACTCGCTGGTGCGGCGAAGACTCGGCTCACCGGGGCCACAGCGGCAGCTCGAGGCCCGGCGCGCAGGCGCTCACGGCTCCGAAGGGCTCGCCCAGCGCGGGGATCGAAGGCCAGAAATACACGCGCAGGAAGTGGTCGTCCCAGCACTCGGAGGCGCCGATCGGCTCGGTGAGGTCGCCATCTGCGACAACCAAGTCCGCGCGGCCTCGGTGATCGACGTTCCAGCGCGAGAACACATAGAAGGTCTCGAGCGCCGAGATCGGCGGCTCCCCGTCGGCGACCGCTGTATCGCGCCGATACGCGAAGCGGAAATCCACCCCGCCGTCCGGCGCGCGCAGATAGCGATAGTAGCCGCCGAGCTCGCCGGGCATCCCACCGAGGAGCGGCGAGAGCTCGAAGCTCATCACCAAAGCGACGCCTACGCTGGCCCGGGTGTCATAGGCGACATAGGAGCGGCCGCGCGCCTCGCTCTTTGGGTCCAAGGCGTGGGCCGCCTCGTGGTCGAAGTAGATCCCCCCGATCCCGCGGCGTTCGGTTCCCAGCGGGGCGAACTGGCCGATGATCACGTTTTGGAAATCGCCGATCGCGCCTTTTTTCCGGGCGGAAAACGCGAAGGTGAAGACCTGTTCGGCGGGCACCAAGGTCAAGGTCGAGGTCGGCACTCGAACCGCCGGGGTGGAGGTCTTGGTGACGAAGAGCGCGTACTCGACGTCGCCGCCCCCATCGATCGGTCCCCAGCCGCGGTAGGCGTCGGTCCGGACCGTCGGCGGATAGGCCACGATGGTGTCCACCAGATCGAGCGTCCCCTGGATGCCGGCGTTGATGTCCTTGGCGATCTTGCGCGACGCTTCGTAGTAGACGGCGCGCTGGGGTTCGGTGGCGGCCGCGTGCAGGCCTGTGCTGGCCTCGTCGTCGGGCACGCGCAGATCGACCAGGGCGCGGTTGGGGAGCGACTTCAGGAACAGCAGATCATCGTTGGAGAACGGCTCTCCGCAGGCCGTGAGCCCAAGCCCCAGAACGATCAAGGCGTATAGCCGAGCCATAGGCTGCCCTCCGCATATGCAAGCCCGCGCGTCTGATCGACGCCAAAGACGAAGACGCCGAGGTGACCGCGGGCCTCGACGCTGAAGTGGCCGGCGTCGTCGATCCCATAGCGCAGTCCGGCAACGATCGCCGGCGACAGGCCGAAGTGATCCTGAACGTGAGCGGCGAGCACGGGATCGTCTGGGAAGGTGCGCCGCAGGTACAGGCCGGCCAAGCGGGGGCCGAGCAGCATCGCCCACTGCTCATTGCCCAGGGCCCAAATCATCTCCACCGCCGTCTCGATCTCGAAGAAGTTGTAGTTGAGCTCCACCCCCGGGAGCGCCAGGCCTTGATTGCCCCGGCCGCCGGCCAGGACATCGAGCGAGATCTTCGCGCCGAGCACCCGGTCCAAGGATACCGTCCCGCCCACCAAGAACAGCGGAGGAAACAGCTCCGATTGCGCCGCGTCGGAGAGGAAGGTCTGCTGCAGGATCTTCAGTCCAAAGCCCACGCGCGGGCTGAGCTCGCGCAGATCGCGCCCGCCTTTGGCGTAGTCGTCCTCGAAGGCCACGTTCTCCATCTGCGTGGGGTCGACGATGAAGTCCCCGCGATCGCCCAGGGAGAAGCGCTGCAGCTCGAGGTGATCGCTCAGCCTCCGCTTGAGCACGTAGCTCCCGGGAGGCAGCGCCAGCCGCCGAGCCGCGCCGGCGATCTTGTGGATCTCGGCGGCCACCTGGTCGCGTGCGCTGTCAAAGATGAGGTACTCGCCCTCCAGCGCGCTCGGGAAGCTCAGGCCCGAGAGCCCCGCCGTGAGGTCGGTCAGGACCAAGGCGCCGCTGCCTTCGAGATCGTAGCTGTAGGTTGGGTGCTGCACGCCGGCCCGCGTCTCCACGGTCTCGCGCACCGTCTTGTGGTAGGCGTAAGCGTAGACCTCAGCCAGCGTCACCCGCCGATCCCCGCTCTCGTCAGCGTCGCCGCGCAGGCCGCTGGTCAAGTATTGCGTGAAGTAGGAGCCGCCGAGCTCATCCGACTCTTGGCTATCCTCGTCGGCGGCGCTGGAGGAGACCAGCACCATGCCTCGCGCGGCGTCGGCGTCATCGGCGTCGAACAAGAAGGACGGCGCCTGGCGCCCGCCCTTGGACCGCGTGATCGCGCCCGATTGGCAGGCGTCGATGATGCCTAGCCGAACATCTGCCTTGGACCGCTGGAGCACGGCCCGGAGCTCGGTCATGGGGAGGCGGCTACGTCCGAGGAGCAGCGCGCCGTCTTTGGCGTGGCCAGAGTAATAGAACATCAGCGTGGTGTGCTCGCCGTTTCGCTGGGCCGCGGCGACGACCTCCTCGGCCCGCTTCAGCGCTCCGCGGACCGCGTCGGCGTCTTGGTCAAAGACGGTGAAGAGATCGCCCCCGCGGACCCCGCCCAGCTCGCTGAAGACCGCGGCGACCTTCTCGGCGTCGGCCCGGGCGTAGCGCAAGCGCACCGTCCCCGGGCCTCCGTCGTGCTGGGCGACGACCAGCGCGATCTTGCGATCGACGGCGGCCTCGGCCGGCGACGCGGCAACGAAGAGACAGCCGGCGAGGCCGATGGCGATCGAGCCCTTCATCTACACCTTCAAGAAGTCCAAGACCGCGAGCACCGTGCCGTCAAGCCCCAGCGCCTCCACCTTGCGCGGGTCGCCGCCCGCGGCTTTGACCGCGGCCTTCACCGCCTCGAGCACGGTCTCGACGGGGAGCGGAGCATTGGAGAAGACGGCGAAGACCCGCTCCGGTCCCACGGCCTCGTCCAAGATGATGCTGCCCGGGAGGACATGAGTGCCGGAGCTTTGGACCGGCCAGCTCTCAGGGCGCTCCCCCGGCTGGAGGGCGGTCACCACCCCGGCCCCATCGACCTCCACCACGATCACGAAGGGATGCCCGGCGGCGTGGTAGAGAAACTGGATCTGATCGCCCGCGTGAAGAGCCTGCTCCGGCGCGACGGGGACGACGCCGGCCGGCCCCTTGAGCATCATCTGGAGTGACGGTCCGCCGCCCTTGAGCAGAGGCCCACGGGGGTCGGGTCCCGGTGCGCGCAGGGTGACGAAGGCCAAGGCCGCCGCGACCGGAAGCGCCAAGCCGACCCAGCGTAGCCACGCCCGCCGCGGGCGGGTCACCTCGGCCTCGAGGCGCGCCAAGATCTGCACGCTGGCCGCGGCGACGTTCACCTCCGAGGCAAAGCGCCGCGCCTCCTGCTCAAGCTCCCCGAGACGTCCCTGGCAGTCGGCGCAGCCCTCGACGTGGGCCAGCACCTCCGCGCGACGCCCCTCGGCCAGCTCGCCGAGCCGATAGGCCTCCAGCTCGATGGTCCTCAGACAGGCCGACGCATCGCGCGCCGCGTTCCCGCCCGCCGGTGGGTTCTCCCCGCCTATGAGCGGAGCGTTCGCGCCCGTAGGCGGGTTCAACCTGCCGCCAACGGGCCCAGAGCCACCCTCAGTCATGCCCCAGCTCCTTTTGGGCGACCCTCAAGAACTTCTCGAGGCGCTTGCGCACGGTCGGCAGCGAGCGTCCCAAGGCCTGGCCGATCTCTTCTTGGGTCATCTCGTCGACGTAGTAATGAACCGCCACCGCCTGAGTCTCCTCATCGAAGAGGGCGAGGAGCCGCCGGACCAGCTCGGCCCGCTCGAGGCGGTCACCCGCCCCCTCCAGGACCTCCAGCCGGATCGCCTCGGACTGCCGAAAGCGCTCGTGCCATCGCGCGTTCTTGGCCGCCAGGAGGTTCAAGCAGTGGTTGGTGGCGATTTTGAGGACCCAGGAGATCGGGACCGCTGCCGCCCGCAGCTGCTCGCGACCCTTCAGGATTCGGACGAAGACCTCCTGGCTGGCGTCGCGGGCGGCCTCTTCCTCGCGGAGGAGGTAGCGGCAGCGCCGGAGCACCGCCGGCCCGTAGCGGAGGTAGAGCTCCGCCACCTCTTCGCGTTTTGTCTCCGCCAACGTGGCCGTTCCCCGCGCCGCGGATGCTGGCACCATGAGGAGGGGCGAACAAGCGAGGTGCATGGGTCGCTATAGAGACCGAGCAGACCCCCAAAAAAGGAAAAGGCGATTCGAAGCGACGAGTGAGTCCGGGGTTTCTTGCCTATTCCGCCCAGCATCGTCCGCAGCACCGCTCCCTGTTCCCGGGGCCCTGTTCACATTCCCCGGTCCGATTCTCGTGCCCTGTCCCCTGCTCCCGGTTCCCGATTTGCCCGAAAGCCACCTAGAGCGAGGATCGAACAGGGAGCTGGGAACAGCAATCGGAGCGGGGGATGTGAATGTGAACAGGGGACCGGGAACGCGGGATGGCTCCGCCGCGCCTAGGCGTGGAGCTGGTTCACCGCGAGCGTACGGTCGACCCACAGCGTGGAGGCGTCAGGGATCTCCTTCCAACCCGGCGGCGGTCCGCCCGCGTGGGCGCCGATCACCAGGGCACGGAAGCGCTTGAGGCTCTCGGCGTAGACGACCGGGTCGCTCATCGGGGATCCCGTGGGACCGCCAGGGGCCACCTCGAGGCCCTCCTGGAGGCGCCAGCAGACCACGGGCCCGCCCTTGGTCCGCGCGGACAGGAGGACCCGCCCGTTGGTGGCCACGAAGCCAGCCTTGGGCGCTTCAACGCCACCCTCCGTGGTGAGCATGGTCATCGCCTCCACCGTGCGCTTCAGCGCGCCGGCCAAGGAGGAGCCGTCGACGAGCGGATCGGAGAGGAGGTTTTTCTGGTGGAGCTCGCGAAGGAACATGCCGAAGCTGAGCTCGCTCGGCCCCGCGTCGTTCAGCTCGCTCTTGATGAAGTCGGGGATCGCGTCGAGGATCTTCGAGCGAACCTCGGAGAGCACGTCCACCGATCCCACGGTCCCAAACAACCACCGCCGGAAACGATGCGGCGGGGCATGGATGGTCTTGGTGGTGCCTTGGCGGAGCATCGCCAGCATGACGCGGCTCTTCACCGCGGCGGCGACGTCGTAGAAGTTCCGCGCCGCGACCAGCTCCCCGGGCTTACGGATCGTGAGCGCTTGATCGTCGGCGTAGTATCCGACACCCCACGTTTCGCCCCCGGAGGCCGGCTCCGGCGGAGTCAACACGCCCTTGAGCGAGTAGAGCAACGACGGCATGTGCTCGGCGTCGGTGGCGATGGCGGCAAGAAGATGGACCATGTTCACGCGACCTCTTGATTCATCCTATGCGCGCCGATCGGGCGCCGCAAGCTATGCGCCCCACTTGCGTGCGCGCGGTGTACAGACTTTTAACCCCGCCTACGTTGCTGCCGATTCCTTGCTCGTGTAGCGTCTGAGCCCGTCGCGGCATGCGAATACAGCGGAGAGAACCGACATGAGCGAGCTGGCCATGGGCATCGACCTCGGCACCAGCTACTCCTGCGTGTCCATCATCGAGGACGGAATGCCCACCGTCATCCCCAACGAGTGGGGTGAGCGCACGCATGCGTCCGTGGTCTCCTTCATGGAGGACGGCCGAGTCCTGGTCGGCAACGACGCCAAGAAGCAGATCATCACCAACCCCGAGAACACCGTCTACTCGGTGAAGCGGATCCTGGGTCGCTTCTTCTTCTCGGAGGAGGTGCGTAAGGCGCGGAGCGTCGTGCCCTACAACATCGTGGAAGGGCCCAACAACTCGGTCCGCATCCGCATCCGCGACATGCTGTACTCGCCTCAGGAGATCTCCGCGATCGTCCTCAAGGAGATGCGGCAGATCGTGGAGAACCACTGCGGCGAGGAGGTGCGCAAGGCGGTCATCACCGTCCCCGCGTACTTCAACGACAACCAGCGTCAAGCCACCAAAGACGCCGGGAAGATCGCTGGGCTCGAGGTGCTCCGCATCATCAACGAGCCCACCGCAGCCGCGCTCGCCTACGGGTTCGGCCAGGGCTACCACCAACGCGTCGCGCTCTACGACCTCGGCGGTGGCACCTTCGACATCTCGATCCTCGACATCGGGGATGACGTCTTCGAGGTGGTGTCGACGGCGGGAGACACCTACCTGGGCGGTGACGACTTCGACGACCGCATCATGCACTGGCTGGCCGACTCCTTTCAGCAGCAGCAGGGCGTGGACCTCCGGCAGCACAAGTACGCGCTCCAGAAGCTGAAGGAGGCCGCCGAAAAGGCCAAGATCGGGCTGTCGGAGCACGAGGTCGTCCAGATCCACATCCCGCTCATCCACACCGATGACTCGGGGTACTCGCTCGACTTCTCGACGACCCTCTCCCGCGCCGAGTTCAACCAGATGGTCATGGATCTGGTGCAGCGGACCTTCAAGGTCTGCGACGAAGCCCTGCAGTCGTCCCGGCCGCCCCTGACCGCCAGCGACATCGACACCGTGATCCTGGTGGGTGGCCCTACCCGCCTCCCAATCCTGCGCAGCTCGGTGCGCCACTACTTCCAGAAGCAGCCCATGACCGACGTCGATCCCGACGAGGTCGTGGCGATGGGCGCGGCGATTCAGGCCCACGCGCTGCTTGATTCCCAGCAGTCGACGTTCCTTTTGGACGTCACACCGCTCACGCTCCGCCTGGGAACCGTCGGCGGCTACACCGAGAAGATCATCGACAAGAACACGCCGATTCCCATCGATCGCACCCGCTGCTTCACCACCGCCTCCGATAATCAGGAGCGGGTGAAGATTCGAGTGTTCCAAGGCGAGTCAAACAAGCAAGATGAGAACACGATGCTCGGTGAGTTCGAGTTCTCCGGCTTCCGGGTGGCTCCTCGCGGCGAGGTCACCATCGAGGTGACCTTCGAGATCGACACCGACGGCATCGTCAACGTCTCGGCCCGTGATGTGGAGACCGGCGCCCAAGCCAGCACCCACATCAACTTGAGCTCCGGTCTCTCCGACCACGAGGTCGCCGCCGCAGCGGCTCGCAACGAAGAGCTCGCGGTCTCGGAGCGCTGAGGCAGACCGTGTCGAGCGAAGATCCCAACGTCCACCCGGCGTGGGCCCTAGAGACCAAAGAGCTCGCGGCCAAGCTGGACAAGCTCGACTACTTCGAAGTGCTCGGCGTGACGCGCGAAGCGGACATGACCGAGATCAAGAACCAGTACCACGCGCTGCAGCGGGCCTATCACCCGGACACCTTCTACCAATCACCGGACACCGTGCTCCGGCAGGCCGTGTTCCTGATCGCCAAGCGGGTGGCCGAGGCCTACGTGATCCTGCGCGACAACGAGCGCCGGAAAAAGTACGCCAAAGACATCACCGGCCCAGACCGCGAAAAGAAGCTCCGCTTCAACGATGAGACCGAAGCCGAGGTCAGGAAAGAGAAGGAGCAGGAGCTGGGCAAGACGCCGCAAGGTCGGCAGCTCGTGCAAAAAGCCCTGGCTTCCCTGAAGAAGAACGACTTCGCTTCGGCGGAGCGGGATCTCAAGACCGCGCTCCTCTTCGAGCGGGACAACGCCGGCATCAAGCAACGGCTCGTGGACGTGCAAGCCCAGCTGAAGCCCGCGAAGAAGTGAGCCAAAGGTGGCGCCGATCTTCTCGCGCTTGGCGGAGCTCGAGGCCAAGGGGGCGCGGGTCGCCCTCGTCACCGTCGTAAAGACCAGCGGATCGACCCCGCGGGCCATGGGCTCCCGGATGGTCGTGCATGAGAGCGGCGCGATCGAGGGGACCGTCGGCGGAGGCCGCCTGGAACACGAGGCGATCGCCCACGCCCAGCGGGTGATCCGGGGCGGCGTCTCCAAGCTGATCGAGGTGCAGCTGACCCAGGAGCTCGGGATGTGCTGCGGAGGGCACGTGAGCATGTTCATCGAAGCGATCTCGGCCTCGCCGATTCTGGTGATCTTCGGCGCCGGCCACGTGGGCCAAGCCCTGGCCCGGGCCGCCACCGCCGCTGGCTTTCAGGTGCATGTGGTCGACGAACGCGACGAGCTGATGGGGCCCGAGCGCTTCCCGGAGCAGACCGCGCGCCACCTGGATCTCGAAGATCCCGCCCTGCCCTGGGGCGAGGGTTCCTTCGTCATGGTGACGACCCATGATCACGGGCTCGATCAGCGGATCGTCGAGCGGGCGCTCAAGAAGCCCCACCGCTGGCTGGGCCTGATCGGGAGCCGCCGCAAGGCCGAGCTGACGCGGCAGCGGCTCGTAGCTAAGGGATTCAGCGAGGCGGAGACCCTGTCGGTGCGCTGCCCGGTCGGCCTGGCGATCGGCGCGGAGACGCCCGAGGAGATCGCCATCTCCGTCTTGGCCGAGCTGGTCGCCACCCGGCGTGGCGCTCCCCTCGGCCCGCTTCCGGCGCCCGAGACCAAGATCCCATGAGCAGCATTGCGGGGCTCATCTTGGCCGGCGGGCGATCGAGCCGGATGGGCTCGGACAAGGCCCTGCTCCTCTTCGAAGGTCGCCCCATCTTGGAGCGCCTGCTCGAGGCCTACGAAGCTGCGCGGCTGCGGCCTTTGATCGTGGTGGCCTCGGCGGCGGTGGAGCTGGCCTTTCGCGGGCGGCCGGGGCTCCGGCTCGTACCGAGCGATCCCAGCGGCCCGATGATCGACTCCGTCGCGCGAGGGCTCGAGGCGATCGGTGACGCGGCGACGGCGGCGATCATCCAGCCGGTCGACGCGCCCTACACCTCGCCGGAAATGATCGCGCTCCTCACCCAAGGCGCCCGCCACGCCGCGCGCGTGCTCTGCCACCGCGGGGTCCCCGGCCACCCCGTGCTGCTGCCGCGCGCGCGCTTCGCCGACGTCGCCGAGCGCCCAGACGGCGGCCTGCGGGCGGTCTTGGCCGAGACGGAAGTGGAGCTGGTCGAGTGGCCGACCCCGGAGATCTTGGCCGATCTCGACACCCCCGCCGATCTGGCGGCCCTCAGCGGCCCGCGCCTGCACTGACGAGCGGCGATCCTCGTGATAACGAGGAGGGGATGTCTCCTCGGGCCTTCGCTCGGTGCGCCCTGTTCACGCTCACGCTCCTCGGCTGCCAAACCACGCTGAATCCTCCGATGTTCGAGCGCTTCAGCTGGGCCTCGACCCCGGAGGCCGACCGCTACCCCGGCGTGGGCGGAGTGGTGCTCCTCTCCCGCGGCCTTTTGTCCTTCTTCGTAGAGCCGGAGCTCAAGATCCCGGTGGCCAAGCTGCGGGTCTACCACCGCATGAAGGTGCTGCGACCAGAGATGCTCAACCTGAAGCGGGTGGTCGTGCCCTACGACCCCGGCAGCGTGATCGTCGATCTGGTCGCCCAGGTCGTGCAGCCGGCGGGAGACGAGCGCTTCATCCGCGAGATCTACGACATCGAGCTGGAGGACGGCCGCCGGGCCAAGGCCTTCAAGCCCGAGGGGGCCGAGGCCGGCAGCGTGGTCGAGTACACCTACGACGTGTTTTTCCGGGACATCCGTTTCGTCCCGGAGTGGCTCTTCCAGGAGGAGCTGCCGGTCGTGCGCTCGGAGTTCGCGGTCAACCTGCCCAGCGGCTTCGAGGTCGACTTTCGCTTCACCGAGGCCGGCGCGGCCACCGATCGCGCGCCCGAGCGCTTCGATCTCGGCGGAGCGACGCGCCTGTCCTGGTCGCTGGCCGACTTGCCCGCGCTGTTCCCCGAGATCGATCGGCCCAAGGATGCGCGCCTCTCGCCCCGGGCTTTGGTGGGCTTCGTGGGCGCGACCATCGCCGGCAAGCGCTATGACGGCTTTCGCGGCTGGGACGACGTGCGCAAGTGGTTCTTCGAGGAGCGCATCAAGGACTTCGCCAAGCTGCGCCCCGAGCAGATCGGCGAGGCGGCGCGGGTCGCTGGCGACGCCCCGGTCGATGAAAAAGCTCTAAAATTACTGGAGATCGTGGCCCGCGACCTGCCCTGGCCCAAGGGACCGAGGGTGCCGCTGTATCGGGCGGAGATCCTCGGCGCAGCCGCCACCTTGGACAAACGCGAGGGCACCATGAGCAGCCGCGGGCTCCTCCTCACGGCGCTGTGTCGGGCGGCGGGCCTAGAGGCCTTTCCGGCCTTCTTCGCCTATCGCGACGATGCGCTGCTTTTGCCGGACTTCCCTGCGCCTCGGGACATCGATGGGATCTTGGTGGTCATCCCGCGGCCGGGCGGCGCGCTGTTCCTCGATCCCTCGAGCCTGACGGCCAGCGCCGATGTGCCGCCGCCGCGGGTGCAGGGCACGCGGGTGATCGCCCTGCGCGACGATCTCGCGGAGGTCTACAACGTGCCTGCCTCCTTGGCCAAGGACAGCCGCGCGCAGATCCAATACGACCTGCGCGTCGACAAGAAGGGCACTGCGGCCGGTAAGCTCGAGGCCAAGCTGACCGGGGCCCTCGCCGCCGACCTGCGCGGCTTGCTCCTCGGCAAGGACGCCGCCGACTACCCCCGCATCGTGTCCCGCTTCCTCGGCCTGCTCGGGGCGGGCTTGCCGCTGGAGAGCACCGATCTCGCGGACCTCACGGCGCTGCGTCGACCCCTGATCGTGCGGGGCAACATCGAGGTGCCCGGGTTCTTGACCAGCAACAACGAGCCGGAGGTGAGCCTGCGCATCGACAAGATCGTGCACCGCTTCGGGGAGCCGGAGCTGGCCCCTCGGCGGCGGCAGCCTCTGCTGCTCGGCGCGCCCCACCAAGCCGACGTGGTCGCCACGATCATGCTGCCCGACGATCACAAGCCGGAGTCGACCCCACCGGCCGTGGAGCAGTCCTGGTCGGGCGGGAACCACAAGCTGGAGGCGCGGATGGAGACCAAGACCCGGATCGGGATCCGCTCGCTCCTAGAGACGACGGCGCTGGAGCTTTCCGCGGCGGAGTACCCGGCGTTTTACGCCCTGCTCGAGAACGTGGCGCGGGCGCTGATGGCGGAGATCGTCATCCAGCGGCCGGTGCAGAAGACATACGAGTACTAGGGCACCGCCGTCGAGGTGCACTACCGCTCAGCGGAGGTCGCGATCGGCTCGCTGTTCCCGGTGCCCTGTTCACATTCCCCGGTCTGATTCTCGTCCCCTGTCCCCTGCTCCCGGTCCCCGGTTTCGGATTTGCCGCCACCCGAGGATCGAACAGGGAGCTGGGAACAGGGACCAGGGACCAGCAATCGGAGCGGGGGATGTGAATGTGAACAGGGGACCGGGAACGCGGGCGATTCAGCGCACCCGCAGGGTGAGCTGGCGCTGGGCCTGGGTGGGCGAAGCGGCGCTGTCGGTGACTCGCACGGTGAGGTTGGCGTTGGCGGCGGCGGTCGGGGTACCGCTCAAGATTCCCTGCGGATCCAGCGTGATCCCAGCCGGCAGGGTCCCCTGCGGCAACGACCAGGTGTACGGCGGAGTTCCGCCCGAGGCCGTCAGCGTCGCGGTGTAGACCTGGTTGATGGTCCCGTTCGGCAGCGCTCGGGTGACCACCCGCAGGCCGCCGCCCATCGTCGGATCGATAGTCAAGGTCGAGGTCCGCACCACCGTCTGCATCGGCACCGAGCGATCGGTCACGGTGAGATCGAAGTGGAAGGTGCCCGCCATGGTCGGCGTTCCGGTCACGGTCAAGCCCACGACGTTCAGCCCCGGTGGCAAGGCGCCGCCGCTCAGGCTCATCCCGTAGGGGGGCGTTCCGCCGCGGACCCCGAGGGTCCCTGCGTAGTCTTGGCCCACGACGCCGCGAGGAAAGGCGCCGGATCCCACCTGGAGCGGCGGCAGCATCGCGAGCACGCTGATCTGCGTGCGCCGCGTCGCGGCCTGCGGAGGATTGCCCGAATCCCCCACGCGCACCGTGAAGGTCGCGCGGCCCGCGGTGGTGGTCGTGCCGGTGATCAGCCCGCTCGCGGAGAGGCTGAAGCCCTGCGGAAGACGGCCGCCGGCGATCGACCACAGAAACGGCGCGGTGCCTCCCACGGCCTCGAGCTGGGCGCTGTAGGGCTGGTTGATCACCGCCGGCGGCAGCGGGTCTTGCGAGACGCTGAGGACCATCGTTCCCATCCCGAGCACGTTGATCCGCAGGCTCGCTTGCGCCCGCTCGGCCGGCGCGCTGGCGTCGCTGACCTCGGCGTTGAAGTCGAAGACCCCCGAGGCGGTGGGCGTGCCGGTCAAGGTGCCGTTCATCCCCAAGACGAGGCCGGGCGGTAGCGCCCCAGCCGCCACGGTCCAGGCATAGGGTGGCGTGCCGCCGGTGGCGCGAAGCCTGGCTTGATAGGCTTCACCCACCGAGCCGGCCACGAGCTGCCCATTGACGACGGCCAAGGTCGCGCCGGCCGCCTGATCAACGATCAGCACAAAGCCCCGCGTGCGGGACTGCTCCGGCACGGAGGCGTCGCGGACGACGACGGTGAAGCTGAACCGACCCGCTACGGTCGGCGAGCCGCTGAGCTGACCGCTCGCCGCCAAGTTGATCCCGGGAGGCAGCGTGCTGGCCGCCTCGAGCTCCCAGGCGTAGGGCGTGGTGCCCCCGGTGGCCATCAGATCGACCGAGTAGGCCACGCCGACCTGCGCCCGGGCCAGCGAGCTGGTGGTGATGGCCAGGGCCGGGCCGGTGTCCATCGAGACGGTGATGGAGAGCAGCGTGGTCGCCATCTGCTCCGGCACCGCGGCGTCGAGCACCTGGACCGTGAAGCTGGTGGTCCCGACGTCGGTCGGCGTGCCGGCGATGGCGCCGGAAGCGTCGAGCGTGAGCCCGCCGGGGAGCACGGCCCCGCCGGCCAACGACCAGCGATACGGGGGCGTCCCACCCGTGGCGGCCAGCTGCGCCGTATAGGCTTGGCCGACGGTCGCGGCCGCGAGGTTCTGGGTGGTGATGGCGAGGACGACGCCCTGCACCGGATCCACCGTGATCCGCACCGTGGCCGTCGCGCTGTGGGCTCCGCTGTCGCTGGCGTTGACCCCGAAGCTGAGGGTGCCCGCCTGGGTCGGCGTCCCCGAGACCGTCCCGTCGTCGGCGAGGTTCATGCCGGCGGGCAAGGCGGCGCCTACGCCGAGCGCGAAGTGGTAGGGCTCGACGCCGTCGGCCGCGACCAGGCGCGCCTGATAGGCAGCGCCGACGAGCCCGGTGGGGAGGACCGCGGTGGTCACCCGAAACGTGGGCGCGGTGCCGGTGTCCGCCGCGGTCGAGCCGTCGGCTCCAGCCCCGGCGTCATCGAGCGGCTGCGGGGAAGCTTTTCCGCAGCCCGTGCCGAGGGCCAGGAGCAGCGCGGGGATGAGAACGGCCGAGCCAGTTCGAAGTCGCAGTTGCATGAGGTCTCCACTTCTCGTGGGTCGCGAAACCCAAAACAGCGCGCAGACAGCGCCGCGCCCCTGCTTTTACGGTCATCCGGGCGTCCCCGGCGAGCGGGGCCCTACTCTTTTTCTGTGTGGGCTGCGGTAGGCGCGGGTCTGGTCCTCCAGCGCTTGTGGGTCCAAAACCATTGCTCGGGGTGCGCGCGGATCCGCTCTTCGATGAAGCGGGTATAGCGCGCCGTCCGAAAGACCACCGGATCAACGCCGGGCGGCGGGTCGTCCTCGATCGCTGGAAAGGCCTCAAAAACATGGGCGCCTGGGCCTTCGCGCCAAACCGCGACCGGCAGGACGACCGCCTTGCTCCTCGCCGCCAGGACCGCCAAGCCGCTCATGGTGCAGGCCTCTTTCCCGAAGAAGTCGACGAAGACGCCTTGGTTTCGGGTGGCGTTTTGGTCGAGCACGAAGGCCACGATCTGACCGGCGCGGAGCATCTTCAGGATCTCCTTGGCCGCGGCGCGGCTGTTGGCACGGATCAGCTCGAAGCTGGCGCTCTGCCGGAGCTGGCCGAGGACCGCGTCGAAGCCGGGGCTGAAGCTCTTGACGACCAAGGCCGACCGCGCCCCCCGCGCCTTGAGCTGCTGGGCGATGAGCCCGCAGACCAGCTCGAAGCTGCCGAGGTGTAAGGACAAGACCAAGACCCCGCGCCCGCTGTCGATCGCCCGCTCGAGGTGCTCGTAGCCCACCACTCGAACGCGATCGATCCAGCCTTCCTTCACCGCGCGGCGCAGGCGGAAGGTCTCGAGCAAGGTGAGGCAGAGGTGGACCATCGCCTGTCCGCCCAGGGCGCGTCGCTCCGCGGGGCTCTGCTCGGGGAAGGCGATCGCCAGGTTCTCGAGCACGACGCGGCGCCGATAGCGAAACACCCGGTAGAGGAGGAAGGCCAAGACCCGAGCGATCGGCGCCAGCGCGGCCTCGGGGAGCTGCTCGACGCACCAGACCAGGGCCCACCAGAGCGAGGTCAACGCGGCCTCCGCTGGAGCGCCTGATCGAGCGCCTCGGAGAGCCGCTCCTGCCCGTGGGTCAGCTCCACCCCGATCTCGAGCACAGCGATCGCGCCGCTTTGGGGCTCCGACCAGCGTGCCGCGTCCTTGGCGGTGACCACGATCAGCGAGGCCCGCTGCCCGAGGCGCTCGAGCGCGGCCGGAGGGATCGGCTGATGGTCTCGAAAATAGGCCTCCTCCACCACGGTCGCGCCCAAAGAGCGCACCAGCTGGCCGAAGCGTTCGGGGCGGGCGATCGCGGCGGCCAGAGCGACCTCGCGCCCGGCCAGCGCCTCCAGCCCGAGCGGAGCCCCGCCCTCGAGCGCCCGAAGACCCAGGGCCCGAGCGCGGAGCGTGAAGTCCCCCGTGGGCGCCTCCGGAGCGGCCTCGGTCACGCCCGGCCCGTACACCAGGCCAACCAGATGGGCGCGGGCGACGGCCGAGGGCGGCTCGCGCAAGCTCCCGCGCGGCAACAGATGCCCATTGCCAAAGGGCCGCGCCGCGTCGAGCAGGAGGAGATCGAGATCGCGCGCCAGGGCCAGGTGCTGAAAACCGTCGTCGACCAGGATCGCCTGGGCCCCCAGCTCCGCGATCGCCAGCTCGGCCGCCCGGCGCTTGCTCTGCCCCACCACCACCGCGGCCCCGGTGAGCTGGGCCAGGAGCCGTGCCTCATCCCCGACCTCGCGCGCGGATCGGGGGGCCTCGCCTCGCCGGGCCGCGATCAGCGGAGCCCCGGGGGCTTCGCCGAAGCTGCGCGCCACGATCACCGGCTCGACTCCCCGCTCGCGCAGCCGCGCGACGAGCCAGGCGACGAGCGGGGTCTTGCTATTGCCGCCGACGGTGAGGTTGCCGACGCTGATCACCGGCGCTGTAAGCCGCGCTGTTTCGAACAGCCCTGCTCGATAGGCCCAGCGACGCGCCTGGGTGAGGCCGGCGAAGGCCACAGCCCCCGCCGAGAGGAGCGGCGCGAGCAGCGGGCTTGGTTCGTCGAGGTCCCAGGCCACCTCAAGGATCCTCGAAGACCGCGGCCACCACCCGCGCCGGGGGGAGCTCGCGCATGCAGGCCTGAGCGCGGTCCGCGCGGGGGCATAGGGCTCCGCCCACGTCGCTGCAGGGGGAGCAATCGAGCCCGAGCGAGATCGCTTGGTGCGGCGCGGCGCGCGGCCCCCAGCGCAGCGGCGAGGTCGGGCCAAACAGCACGATCGTTCGCACGCCGAGGGCCTGGCTGATGTGGGCTGCTCCGCTGTCGACCGAGACCACGACGTCGAGCGCTGCGATCAAGCTCGCCAGCCCCGCCACGTCGAGCTGGGTGGCGTCCCGCGAATCGAGGTTTTGGACGGGGAGCAGCTGGCGCACCCGCTCGAGCTCGGGACGATCCTGCGGCCCGCCGATCAAGGTCACGACCACGCCGGGAGCGCGCGCCGCCAGGCCGAGCACCAGCTCGTGGAACTTCTCCGGCGCCCAGCGCTTGGTGGCGTGGCTGGCGCCGATCCCGAGGCCGACCGTGCGGATGGTGGTCGCGCGGCTCGGGGGGCTTTGAAAGCGCGGCGTGACGTCGCTCGGCAGCGACCCCCGTCCGAGGCCGAGCGGGGAGAGCGCGTCCAGGTAGAGGTCGATGGTGTGCCGATCGGCGATCGGCCGGCGCACCCCGAAGAGGCTGAGGAGCGCCCCCCCGAAGCTGCGCTTTCGGAGCGTGAGCTTGTGCTCGGCGGAGATCAGCCAGGCCAGCGCCCTCGTGCGCAGCTTGCCCTGCAGGTCGATCACCGCGTGGTAGCGCTCCGCCAGCCGCCGCCGCACCCGCCAGGGGCCGAAGAAGCCCCAGTCAGCGCCCTTTTTGTCGTAGCCCTCCACCCGATCGAAGACGCCCGCCCGGGTCAGCAGGGGAACCATCTTGAGGTCGGTCACGAGGTCGATCGCGTAGCCGGGGAAGCGCTGGCGCAGGGCTCGAGCGACCGGCTCGACCAAGACCACATCCCCCAGCGCCGTAAGACGGATGACCAGGATCCGCGGCGCGCCCACCCGCTTCTCTTATGCTCCAAAGAGGAGGCGCTCAATCCCAAACACCCGCTTCCCTTTGCGCGGTACCTGTGGCTCAAAACGGCGATGGACGTGGCGCTGGACCTGGCGCGGCTACAGGCGATCGTCGCTCGCTTCGGCTCGCGTCGAATCCTGGTCGTCGGCGATCCGGTGATCGACCAGTACATCTACGGGACCACCCACCGCATCTCCCGCGAGGCTCCGGTCTTGGTCGTGCGAGAGGATGGCCGCGAGGCCCGCCTAGGCGGGGCGGCCAACGCCGCCGCGAACGTGGCCTCCCTGGGCGCCCGCGCCGACTTTGCAGGGTTGGTCGGGGACGACAGCGAAGCCGACGATCTCCGCCGCCTCTTCGGCGAGCGCCAGATCGACGCCGGCCTGCTCCTCCGTTCCAAACAGCGCGCCACCGTGACCAAGACCCGCATCCTGGCCGGCGGTATCCACACCACCAAGCAGCAGATGCTGCGCATCGATCGGGAGAGCCAGCACCCCCTGAGCCCGGAGGATGAGGCCCGCTTGGTCGAAGGCGCGACCGCCCTCCTCCCCTCGGTCGACGCGGTCGTGATCTCGGACTACGGGGCGGGCGATCTCGGGCCCGCCTACGCCACCATCGCCCAGGCGGCCAAGAAGCTCGGCCGGGTGGTGGTGGTGGACTCTCGCCATGAGCTCCAGCGTTTTTCTGGCGTGACCGCGGTGACCCCCAACGCGCCCGAGGCCGCGGAGGCCCTGGGCCACAGCGTCGACGCCCCCCTCGACGCCGCGCGCGGGGCCCAGCGGCTGATGCTCCGGCTCGACCTCGAGGCCGTCGTCTTGACCCGCGGCCGCGAGGGCATGGTCGTCGTCGATCGCCAGGGGCCGCCGGTCTTCCTGGACGCCCACGGACAGCGCGAGGCGGTCGACGTGACCGGCGCCGGCGACACCGTCACCGCGACCTTCGCGCTCAGCTTGGCCAGCGGCGCCAGCGTGCTCGAAGCCGCGGTCTTGGCCAACTGCGCCGCCGGGGTGGTGGTCCAGTACGTCGGCGCCACCGCCATCACCCAGGAGGAGCTGAGCGCCGCGGTCGCCACGATTGACCGGGGCGCGGTGCGGGCCGCCAAGGGGCTGTGATGGTGTCCCCCGTCTCGAAGAAGCGCGTCGCCTTCGAAGCCCTGGGCGAGCTCGGCCAGGCGGCGCGGGCCCGCGGCGAGGTGGTGGTGCTGGCCAATGGGGTCTTCGATCTGCTGCACGTCGGTCACCTCCGCTACCTCGAAGAGGCGCGGTCCCTGGGCGATCGCCTGGTCGTAGCGGTGAACAGCGACGCCTCCACCCGGGCCAACAAGGGGCCGGGCCGGCCGGTGGTCCCGGAGGACGAGCGGGCGGAGCTGATCGCCGGTTTTTCCTGCGTAGACCACGTCGTGGTGTTCGAAGACCGGACCGTCGAGCCGGTGATCGACCGCTTGAGGCCCGGCATCCAGGCCAAGGGGACCGACTACACCGAGGCCACCGTCCCCGAGCGCGCGGCGGTGGAGCGGTACGGCGGGCGGGTGGCGATCTGCGGCGATCCCAAGTCCCATAGCTCGACCGCGCTGATCGGAAGCACCAAGACTTCGTGACGCGGCCGCGGTGGCCAACTTTGGGGCTTTGTGCCTATCTTCCCCGGCCATGACGAAGCCCTTCCTCCCGCCGACGATCCGGGACATCGCTGCCAACCTCGACCAGTTCGAGGGCAAAGAGGTCGTCATCCGCGGCTGGCTGTACGCCAAGCGGAGCTCGGGCAAGATCCACTTCCTGCAGGTCCGCGACGGCACCGACACCATCCAGTGCGTGATGGGGAAAAATGACGTCCCCGAGGCGGTGTTCCTGGACGCCGATCACCTGAGCCAAGAGAGCTCCCTGGCGGTGACCGGCACGGTGCGCCGCGACAAGCGCTCACCGCTCGGCTTCGAGGTCGGCGCTACCGGCCTCCAGGTCTTCCATCGCGCCGAGCCCTACCCCATCTCCCCCAAGGAGCACGGGGTGGCCTTCTTGATGGACCACCGGCACCTGTGGCTCCGCTCGCAGCGGCAGCACAAGATCATGCGGGTCCGGCACACGATCATCCGGGCGATCCGCGACTATCTCGACAGCAACGGCTTCGTGCTCATCGACGCGCCGATCTTCACGCCCAACCCTTGCGAGGGGACGACCAACCTGTTCGAGGTCGGTTACTTCGACGACAAGGCCTACCTGACGCAGTCGGGACAGCTGTACATGGAGGCCGGCGCGATGGCCCACGGGCGGGTGTACTGCTTTGGCCCGGCGTTTCGGGCCGAAAAGTCGAAGACGCGCCGCCACCTGACCGAGTTTTGGATGGTGGAGCCCGAGATCGCTTACCTCGAGTTCGACCAGCTCCTGGATCTGATCGAGGACTTCCTGTGCAGCATCGTCAGCCGCGTCATGAACGAGCATGAGCGGGATCTGGTGGCGTTGGGCCGGAACATCGAGGCCCTGGCCAAGATCCAAAAGCCCTTCCCGCGCCTCCACCACAAGGAGGCCGTCGCCCTGATCAACAAGGCGATCCAGGACGGCACCGCCGACACCCGGCCCGCCGGGAGCGAGCGAAAGGCCGAGGGCACCGAAGAGGCGGAGGCCGAGCGGCCGAAGCGCACGCACCTCGCCAGTGAGGGCAGCGACTTCGGCGGCGACGACGAGACCATCCTCACCCGCATGTACGACCGGCCGGTGATGGTCCACCGCTACCCGCAGGAGGTGAAGGCCTTCTACATGAAGCGGGATCCCAAGGACGACACCCGCGCGCTCGGCGTCGATGTCCTAGCGCCGGAGGGCTACGGAGAGATCGTGGGCGGCGGGCAGCGTGAGGAGAGCCTCGAGACGCTCTTGTCGCGCATCGATCACCACCAGCTGTCGCGCGAAGACTTCGCTTGGTACACCGATCTGCGTCGCTTTGGGACGGTGCCGCACTCGGGCTTTGGGCTCGGCGTCGAGCGCTCGGTGGCCTGGCTCTGCGGCCTCCACCACGTCCGCGAGACGAACCCCTTCCCGCGGATGCTGGAGCGCCTCTCCCCTTAGTGCCGTTCACTTCGGACTGTAGGGCATCTGTTCCTCTGTGCTTGTTGGCAGCGTGGGCATTTTGTCCGAGTGGCCCTTGGCGTTGGTGGTGTTTAACTTCAGCCTGTAGGGCATTTGTTTCGCCGTACTTGCTCTGGGCGTGGGCATTCTGTCCCAGTGGCCCCAGTCGCGCTTCGCGCGCCAGCCACTTCGCGCGAAGACGCGCGGGGGCGCTTCGATT
>Ga0154020_10000374_pt1 | contig 54394 bp, 58 predicted proteins | sample Klosneuvirus_201_FD_109709 | JGI IMG/M metagenome (GOLD analysis project Ga0154020, IMG submission 109709) | Active sludge microbial communities from wastewater, Klosterneuburg, Austria - Klosneuvirus_20160825_MG | ecosystem: Engineered > WWTP > Aerobic digester > Activated sludge | place... | reverse complement strand
GGGGGCACAGGCTCTACAGAGTCTCAGGTACCCATTGCCGCGCCGCGACGTGTGACCTGTCCCGAACCGGGCATGCCGAGAGTACTTCCGTGGATCCCCCTCCTTTCGGAGCCGGCACGACGGCCCTACCTGCACGGAGAAGTCGACCTGCGAGTAGACGTGTCCCTCCATCCCGCGGCCGCCCTCCTTCGAGGTACCATCGCCGCGTGAGCGAGCCGGTCGATCCGACGCCGTTCGAGCCCTTCATGCCGCCGTCGGTGCGGGCGCTGATCGCCGAGGCGCGGGCTGGCCGGGGCGCCGCCGTCGAGTGGCTCCGCGGGGATCCCGGCACCAGCTGCGCGCTCCTGCGCCACCGCCCCGTCGCCCTGCCCGCCGAGCAGCTGGGCTGGCTCGTCGGCATGGGCATGTTCGGGGACGGCAGCGACACCATCGCGCACGTCATGGACTGGGAGCGCGCCGTCGAGCCCGCGCCGTTCGTCCTCTCGGCCTTCGCCGCCGGCCTGCGCGCCGGCGTGCCGACCACGAAGCGGCAGTGGAAGTACGTCGAACGAGTCGCCGCGATGGCGACGCCACCCGACGACCTCTGCGAAGTGTTACCCATCGGTCTCGCCAGCGATCAGGCGCTCGCCCGCGGTGCCGCCCTGCGGCTCGCCCAGAAGCTCGGTGTGCGCGCCCGCGAGCCGATCGCGCGCGCGAGGGAGGGCGCGGACAAGAAGGCCCAGAAGCGGCTCGACGAGGCCCTCGCAGCCCTCGGCGGCGAGGCGGCACCAGCCCTCCCGGAGACCAAGGCGAGCGGCCTCCTCGCGCGCTTGCTCGACGCCTGGGCGGAGACGCGCGATCGCGCGCTCGAGCCCGCGATCGCCCGGCTCGGCGCCGAAGCCGCGAGACAGCGCGGCGTGCTGAAGGCGAAGTCGAAGGGCGAGCTCGAGGGCGCGTGGCTCGCGCTCGCCGCGCGGAAGGACCCGGGCGACGTCGATCGTCTCCTCGGCACGCCGTGGCCAGGTGCGTGGAAGACCGCGCTCGTGCGCGTGGAGGCGCTCGCCCGGTTCGGCCCCGATCCGCGCATCGCGACCGCGCTGCCCGAAATCGAGACCCAGTACGACTCGCTCGGCTCGAGCCCGTTCCACCTTCGCGCAAAGTATGTGGCTGCGCGTCACGGTGGCCCGAAGCGCAGCGACGCAGCGGCCGCGCTCCTCGCCGAAGCGAGCGGCGACACCCGTCCTCCGGTCGACGTCGACGCCGTGTGGCGCGCGTTCCGGAGCGAGCCGAGCGACGAGCGCAGGCAGGTGCTCGCCGACGCGCTCCTCACGGTCGGCGACCCACGCGGCGAGTACATCGCGCTCGCGACCGCGATCGCCGAGGAGCGCGCCGATGCGTCGGCCCACAAGCGCGCGGCGCAGCTGCTCGACGCCCACGTCGACGCGTGGACCGGTCCGTTGCCAGGGGCGAAGCGATCGTCTCGCCAGTTCGAGCGCGGGTTCCTCGCGAGCGTCTACCTCAAGACCAGGGCCCCGCAGCTGCTCGCCTCGGTCGACGCGCCGGAGTGGTGCACGGTCGAGGAGCTGCACCTCGAGGCGGCCGACTACCTGGGCTACCACGGCCCGGCGCTCGACCAGCTGCTCGGGAAGGCGGTCTCGCTGCAGACCCTCGTGCTCTACTCCTTCGGCGTAGAGCAGCTGGTGAAGGAGCTGACCGGTTCGTACCCGCGCATCACCGCGCTGGGCGAGCGCAGCTCGATGCCCGAGGAGAAGCTCTCCGCGTTCCCGTCGCTGCGCCTCGTCGGCACCTCGGTGCACTGGTACCCACCCGCCCAGGCGCTCGCGCTCGGCGCGCGGCTCGGCCTCGACGTGGTGCTCCTGTTCGGCGTCCAGAAGCTGGCCCCGGCGCTCGAGGAGCTCTCCACGGGTCGGGTGCCAGAGGCCCGCTTCGTCCTCGGCGGCCCCACCGCGTTCGTGGAGCCCACCCACGAGGGCTGGTGCGCGCGTGTGCTCCGCGACGAGCCGCGCGCCGACCTCGTCTTCGGCCGAGGGCGCTACCAGAAGGGCGAGCTCACCAAGCTCCTCGCGGCGCTCGCCGCGGCGGGCAAGACCGAGGTCACCGTCACCCTGCCACGCCTCGGCGCCGGCGACGCGAAGGAGGAGGCCGAGGCGTTCCGCGGCGCCCGGGTCCGCACCGACGGCCGACCGCTCCGGCTCTGGAAGGTGTGAGGCTCAGCGACGCTTGGCGCGGCCGACGCGCGCGGCCCGGCTGGCCGTGCCCGCGCGCACCCGCAGGTATCGCTCCACCCGCTCGGCCTCGAGCTCGCCGCGCGCCACCGCGGCGCGGACCGCGCACCCCGGCTCCACCGTGTGCGCGCAGTCACCGAACCGACACTCCGCCGCCAGGCTGACGATCTCCACGAAGGCGTCATCCACGCCCTCGTCCGCGTCCCACAGCCCGACCTCGCGCGTGCCGGGCGTGTCGATCACCACGCCGCCGGCCGGCCGGACGAAGAGCTCGCGGCGCGTCGTCGTGTGTCGGCCCTTCTGGTCCTTCTCGCGCACCGCGGCGATGTCGAGGACCTCCTCGCCCATCCACGCGTTCACGAGCGACGACTTGCCGACGCCGCTCGCGCCGAGGAGCGCGACCGTGGCGTCGCCCGAAAAATACGGCTCCAGGGCCGCCATCCCCTGCCCGCTCTGCGCCGAGATGGCGTGCACCGCGGCGTCGCCGCTCACCGTGCGCACGCTGGCGATCGCCTCGTCGATCGACGCGCACAGGTCGCTCTTGGTGAGCACGATGACCGGCACGCTCCCGCCGTCGAGCACGAGGGCGAGGTAGCGCTCGATGCGCTTGACGTTCGGCGGCCCCGACAGCGGCACCAGCACGAAGCAGGCGTCCACGTTGGCGGCGAGCTGCTGCGGCTCCTCGCGCAGACCCGCCGCGCGCCGCACGAGCGCGTTCTTGCGGGGCAGCACCGCGGTGATGACGTCGGCGTCCTGTGCGAGCACGACCCAGTCGCCGACGCCGGGGCGCTCGGCCTTGCGGTTCGGCAGCGGCGCGCGCACGTCGCCCGTGGCCGTCACCATCTCCCAGTCGATGCGGTGCTGGGTGCGCACCCGGCCCACGCGCGCGCCTTCGGGCACCGAGAGCGCGTGCGCGAGGCCATAGGCGCGGAGGTCGACCACGCCGGACGTTCCGCAATCCCGGCGCGAGGGTCAAGTCCCGCAGGCGCGCGCCGAGACCGTCACGTCGCCGAGCTTCGTCGAGGGCGTCCAGGCGGTCGTGCCCGTGCGGATCGCCCACGCGGCGTCGGTCGTCGCCGTCGAGGTCTTGAGCTCCCACACCCACGCCTTCGAGGTCGTGCTGACGACGACGACGATGTGCGCACCGGCGGGCAGGGGCGGGGTCTTCAGCGCGAAGGTGGCCGACAGACCGACCAGCCCGCCGTCGAGGGTCACCACGCCGAGGGGCACCCACGGGATCGCTGGGTCCGCGCACGGCACGTAGGAGACCTCGGCCGTCACCACGCCCTCGGGCCCACCGAACGCCGTCGCGGCCGAGCGGTTCGAGAAGCGCACCGTGATGGAGTCGATGCGACCCGCGGCCCCGAGCACGAAGTCGAGCCGGTGCGCGGTCTTCTCCGCGAGCAGCGGCAACCCGGTGCCGGTGCCCGGGCGGTCGAGGATCGGCGCGGCCCCACCCTCGACGCAGCCCACCACCGGGATCTCCGACTTGCACACGGCGGAGCCCGTGTCGGGGATCGTCGTGTCGACGGCGACGTCGGAGGCGCCCTCGTCGGGCGCGACGTCGGCGCCGAGGTCAGGAGAAGTAGAGTCGGCAGGCGCGCCGTCCTCTGCCGCGCTCGCGCCGACCTCGAAGCCGGGCGACGAGCACCCGAGGAGTACACACACCGACAGACCCGTGAGGACGGAGCGAACCATGCCCGCGTCCCCAGCAACATGCGCGCCGAGCCGCGGCGTGACCCTTGCTCGGCGATCCTCCCACGGTGTCCGACGAGGACCGCACACACGACGCAACAGACGCCCGCCGGGAGCAGTTCCGGAAGGAGGGCCGGTTCGCGCGCTCGCGCGACGCGAGCGGGATCGTGGCCGCGGCCGCCGTGATCGCCGTCATCGCGGGCACCCGCGGCGCGCTCACCCAGGCCATCTCGCACCTCACCGTGCACACCTTCGGCGACCTCGACGCGCTCTCGCGTGGCGACGCCACCCCGCTGCGCGCTGCGACCATGACCCTCGGCGCCCTCGTCGTACCCGCCGCGATCGCCGCCTGCATCGGCGGCCTGCTCGTCGGGTTCGCGCAGGCCGGGATCCGGCTCGATCTCGACCTCGTCGCGCCCAAGCCCGAGCGCCTCGACCCCTTCGCCAAGCTGATGGAGATCCTGTCGCCCAAGCACGCCGCGACCGAGCTGATCGGCAGCAGCCTGCGGGTCGTCCTCGCGGGCTACGTCGGCTACCGCGTCCTCCTGCTCGAGCTGCCCAAGGTGATGCGGCTCGCCGACCTCCCCATCGCGGCGAGCGCGCACGAGCTCGCCACCATCGCCGTCCGCGTCCTCCTCGCCGTCCTCTTCGCGCTCGCGGTCATCGCCGGTGGCGACTACCTGCAGCACCGCCTCTCGCTCGAGAAGCAGATGAAGATGACCCGCAAGGAGCTGATGGACGAGATGCGTCAACAGGATGGCGATCCGAAGCTCAAGGCCCGTCAAAAGGCCCGCGCTCGCGCCATGGCCAAGCAGCGCGCCCTGAACAACGTCAAGGACGCCAGCGTCATCGTCACCAACCCGACCCACGTGTCGGTCGCGCTCCGCTACGGCAAGAAGGACCGCGCGCCGGTGGTCGTCGCCAAGGGCCACGACGAGCTCGCGCTGCAGATCCGCCGGATCGCGCGGAAGCACGGCATCCCCATCCTCGAGAGCCGGGCGCTCGCCCGCGCCCTCGACGCCGAGGTGCCCATCGGCAAGCCGGTGCCCGAGCAGCACTTCCTCGCCGTCGCGCGCATCCTCGCCTTCGTCTTCGCCCTCCGCGGGGCGTCGGCACGGGACGTGCGTAGACAGCGAGCGTGAGCTCCACCACCGCAGAGACGAACAAGGTCGACAAGCCCGACCTCATCGTCCCCCTCGGCATCATCGGGATCGTCCTGATGATGGTGCTGCCGCTGCCGGCGGCGCTGCTGGACGTGCTCCTCTCCTTCTCTCTCGCGCTCGCGATCGGCGTGTTCCTGACGGCCCTGTTCATCAAGGAGCCCCTCGAGCTCTCGGCCTTCCCCGCCCTGGTCCTGGTCGCCACGCTGCTGCGGCTCTCGCTGAACGTCGCGACGACCCGCCTCATCCTCCTGCACGGCAGCGAGGGCCACGGCGCCGCGGGCGAGGTCGTCGAGGCCTTCGGCCGCTTCGTCGTCGAGGGCAACGTGCTCGTCGGCCTCGTGGTGTTCCTCATCCTGGTGGTCATCAACTTCGTGGTCATCACCAAGGGCGCCGGCCGCGTGGCCGAGGTCGCCGCGCGGTTCACCCTCGACGCGATGCCCGGCAAGCAGATGGCGATCGACGCCGACCTGCAGTCGGGCAACCTCACCCCCGAGCAGGCCCGCACCCGCCGCGGAAACCTCGAGCGCGAGGCCGATTTCTACGGCGCGATGGACGGCGCCAGCAAGTTCGTCCACGGCGACGCGATCGCCGGACTCCTCATCACCGGCATCAACCTCGTCGGCGGCCTCATCCTCGGCGTCACCGGCGGGATGGAGATCGGCCAGGCCGCCGAGACCTTCTCGGTCCTGTCCGTCGGCGACGCGCTCGCCTCCCAGATCCCCGCCCTCCTCATGTCGGCCGCGTCCGGCATCGTCGTCACGCGCAGCGCGACCGGTGGTCAGCTCGGTCAGGCGCTCGGTCAGCAGCTCCTGCAGCGTCGGCCGGCCGTCACCCTGACCGCCGGAATCTTGACGGCCCTCGCGCTCGTGCCGGGCATGCCCGCCCTGCCCTGCCTCGTGCTCGCCGGTGGCCTGTGGTTCGCCGCGCGGCGCATCACCAAGCGGGAGAAGGCGGCCGCGCTGCTCGGCTCCCCCACGCAGCCCGGCCAGGCCGCGCCGCCCCGCGGCAGCGCCGAGGACGTGGAGCAGGCGCTCACCCTCGATCTCCTCAGCGTCGAGCTCGGGTACGAGCTGGTCCCCGTCGCCGACGCCGCCGCGGGCGGCACCCTCCTCGACCGCGTCGGCGCCCTGCGTGTCCAGCTGGCGCGCGAGGTGGGCATCGTCGTCCCCCCGGTGCACGTGTGCGACAACCTCGAGCTGCCGGCCGCCGCGTACCGCGTGCTCGTGTCGGGCAACGAGGTCGCCTCCGCGCAGCTCCGCGGCGGCCGCCTGCTCGCGATCGACCCCTCCGGCAGCGCGCCGCAGCTCGAGGGCGAGCGCACCACCGACCCCACCTTCGGCATGCCCGCGCTGTGGATCGCCGTCCGCGACAAGGAGGTGGCCGAGGCCCTCGGGTACACCGTCGTCGACCACGCCACCGTCATGGCGACCCACCTCGGCGAGCTCCTGCGCACCCACGCCCACCAGCTCCTCGGTCGTCAGGAAGTGCAGCAGCTCCTCGAGGTGCTCGCCAAGACCGCGCCCAAGCTGGTCGACGATCTGATCCCCGGCGCCATCCCCCTCGGCGACCTGGTCCGCATCTTGAAGAACCTGGTCCGCGAAGGCGTGAGCATCCGCGACCTGCGCGCCATCCTCGAGGCCCTCTCCGAGTGCCTCTCGCAGACCAAGGACGTGGAGCAGCTGACCGAGCTCGTGCGCGAACGCCTCTCTCCCCACATCACCGCCCGCTTCCGCCGCCCCGACGGGACCATCGCCGCGATGACCCTCGATCCGCAGGTGGAGGACGCGCTCCGCAGCTCGCTGCGCGACATCGCCGCCGGCCTGCCGCGCCCGATCGACCCGGCCATCACCCAGAACCTCGTCGCCCGCGCCGAGGCCGCCGCCCAGACCTTCACGAGCCTCGGCACGACGCCGCTCGTCCTCTCTCCGCCCGACATCCGGCGCTACGTGCGCGCGATCTTCGAGCGCCGCATCCCCCACCTGTTCGTCGCTTCGTACCGCGAGATCGACCCGCTGGTCCCCCTGCGCGTGGTCGAGACCCTCCGCGCCCTTCCTCCCTCGCAACCGAGAGGTGACCGTCGATGACCCCCCGAACCTTCCGCGGAAACACCCTCGAAGAAGCCCGATCGATGGCGAGCGCTGCGCTCGGCGACGAGGCCGCGATCGTCGCCACCCGGCGCGTCCCGCTGACCGGCCTGCGCGGGCTCGTGGGCGCTGCCTGCTGGGAGGTCGACGCGACCCTCGAGGAGAAGGAGCCCACCGCCGACGAGTCCTCGCAGCGTCGCACGCCGTTCGCGCTCACCGCGTACGCGGCCGAGCCGACCAAGGAGCTCGACGAGCAGTTCGGCGCGCTGCGCGCCGAGGTCCGCCGCGAGCTGCGCGAGGTGAAGGCGGCGCTCTCCCAGCCCGCGCACGAGCTCTCCGCCCTCGAGGCCGACGTCGGCGCGATGCGCGAGACCCTCGAGGCCCTCGTGCCCCGCGGGTCCCACCGCCGCGACGCGACCAGCAAGCACCTCGTCGCGCTCGGGGTCGAGGGGCCCGCCGCCAAGCGCCTGTCGCGCGCGATGCGCGGGGCCGAGAACCCGCGGGCCCAGCTCGCGCTCCTGCGCGCCGGGATCGCCGCCGAGGTGCGCACCTGCCCGAGCCCGCTCGCCGCCCGCGGCAAGACGCTGACAGCCGTCATCGGGCCGTCGGGCGTCGGCAAGACCACGACGCTCGCGAAGCTCGCCGCGCGCGAGCGCCTCGAGCGCAACCGCTCGGTGCTGCTGATCTCGTGCGACGGCTTCCGGGTCGGCGCGATCGACCAGCTCGAGCGCTTCGCCCACCTGATCGGCGCACGATTCGCCGTCGCGCACACCGCCGAGGAGCTCGCGGGCCTGATCGAGGGCGCGAACGAGGCCGCGGTGATGGTCGACACCTCGGGTCGCCCGCCCGTGCCGGACGGCGTCGAGGGCCTGCTCGCGCGGCCGATCCCGGGTCGCGAGCGCCACGTCATCCTCTGCGCGACCGCCGCCACGCGCGCCGTCGACGCCCAGCGCCTCGCGCGCGTCTTTGGTCCGCTCCGTGCAGATGCTCTGTGTGTGACCAAGCTGGACGAGACCGAAGCCCCCGCCGGAGTGCTGCACATGGCCTCCGCGACGCGCCTCCCGGTCGCGATCCTCTGCAACGGCCAGCGCGTTCCCGAGGACCTGCGCGAAGCCACAACGTCCGCGATCGTCGACCTCTTGTCGCCGGCCGCACCCGCATCGTCCTTGAAGGAGGCCTCATGAGCGTGGCTGCCTTGCCCCGCCCTGGTCAGCAGGAGCGCCGCGCGTTCACGCGCGACGACTACGAGCGATTCTTGCCGATGGTCCGCCGCATCGCCATGCGCCTCGCGCGCCGCGTCCCGCGTCACATCACCATCAACGACCTCATCGGCGCCGGCTGGGTGGGGCTCGCAGAAGCGCTCTCGCGATCGCCGGCCACCATGCCGCAGAACGAGCTCGAGGCCTACGCCTCGCACCGGGTGAAGGGCGCCATGCTCGACTACCTGCGCTCGTTCGAGCCCAACGCCCGCGAGATGCGCAACGCCTCTCGGCGCCTCGCGCGGGCCATCGCGGGCCTCGAGAAGCAGCTCGGTCGTCCACCGGACGAGACCGAGATCGCGAAGGCGCTCGACATGGACGTCGAGGAGTACCGGAGCTGCCTGCAGCGCCTGAGCATCGCCGGCATGGCGCACCTCGAGATGGTCGAGATCGACCACGAGACCCTCGAGAGCAAGACCATCGGCCCCGAGGCCGAGGTGATGAAGCGCTCGCTCTCCGAGGCGGTCGCCGAGGCCATCCCCACCCTGCCCGAGCGCCTGCAGCAGCTGCTCGCGCTCTACTACCAGGAGGAGTGCAGCCTGAAGGAAGTCGGCGCGGTGCTCGGCGTCTCCGAGTCGCGGGTCTGCCAGCTGCACACCGAGGCCATCCACCGGCTGCGCGCCGCGATCGGGAGGGACTGATGGCCACGGGGATCTACGTCGCGCTCAGCGGAGCCGTCGCGCAGGAGAAGCTGCTCGAGTCGACCGCCGAGAACCTCGCCAACGCCTCGACGCATGGCTACCAGCGCCAGCGCCCGGTGTTCAAGGAGGTGCTGTCGAAGTCCGGCCCCAAGGCCGGCTACCACCTCACCAACGTCGACGGCACCGTGCTCGACTCGACGGAGGGCCCGGTGGAGAAGACCGGACAGCCGCTCGACGTGGCGCTCCCCAAGGACACCTACCTCGCCGTGTTGACCAAGAACGGCGAGCGCTACACCCGCGCGGGCTCGCTGCAGGTGGGCAAGGACGGCTGGCTCGAGACGAAGACCGGCGTGCGCGTCCTCGGCGAGGGCGGCAAGCCGATCAAGGTCGGCGAGGGCAACGTCACCATCGGCGAGAACGGCGCGGTGGCCGTCGGCGCCGAGACCGTCGGGCGCCTGCGCCTGGTCACCTTCGACAAGCCCGGCGCCCTCGTGCACGAGGGTGCGAGCGTGCTCTCGGCGCCGCCGGCCGCCGGCCCGCCCAAGGTGGCCACCGGCACGCTCGAGGTGGGCGCGCTCGAGCAATCGAACGCCCCCGTCGTCCACGCGATGACCGACCTCGTCACCGCCCAGCGCTCGTTCGACGCCTTCCAGCGCGCGATCGACGCCTTCCGCGAGGCCGACCGCAAAGTCGTGACCGTCGTCCCCTCTGTTTGAACTGGCATTGAACTAGCAAAGAACAAGAAGAGAAACACCGTGCGCATCCCCGCCCTGACCACCGCCCTGCCGAAGGCCGCGCCCATCGCGGCGAAGGCTGAGGCCGCCGCGCCCAAGAAGGCGTCGGCGAAGGAGGTCGAGCCCACGCGCACGAAGGCCACGGTCGGCGAGCTCCGCGGAGCCATCGCCCGGGCCTGCGAGAAGCTCCACGGCAGCGCGCCGAAGGAGCTCGTCGACACCCTGACCGCCCAGGCCTCGCTCGAGACCGGCCGCGGCCAGCACATGTACAACTGGAACTTCGGGGGAATCAAAGGCAGTGGACCCACCGGTCTCACCGCCAAGTGTCACACCAAGGAGGTCATCGACGGGAAGCAGGTCGAGATCGTCGACGGGTTCCGTGCCTACGGCAGCCTGGACGAAGGTGCGCTCGATTACGTGGCCACGCTGCGCGGCCGGTTCGGCCGTTCATGGGACGCAGCAGAGGTCGGTGACGTTCGCGGCTTCGCCCACGCGCTCAAGGCGCAGGGGTATTACACGGCCAGTGAAGTCGATTACACCAAGGCGCTGACGAGCCTCTACACCGAGGCCGCCGGTGCGCCGCCGATGCCAGCACCGCTCGGGATACAGCCGAGGGCGCTGGAACCACCACCCTTGAACCTGCCGGATAGTGCGTTGGTCGGAAGACTCGACGCGCTGGTCGGGCAGGCGATGACCCGGATCCTCGCCCCAGTCGATGGGTAGCACTCGAGACGACATCACGCGCAGGGGCTGAAAAGCCCGGCAAAACCAGTCACTTCTGAGAATCATGGGCCGCACCCTGCAGGGTCGTGGCGGAGGTCCGTTCCACCCCTCGAGGGGAAACGAAGCCCCCGCCCGAGCGAGAGCATCCCGCTCTCGCAAAGCGACACTCCACGAAGGAGCTACCCCATGGCTCTCTACATCCAGACCAACGTTGCCTCGCTCGATGCACAGCAGAACCTGAGCAAGACCCAGAACGCTCTCCAGACCAGCTTCGCTCGCCTCTCGAGCGGCTACCGCATCAACTCTTCGGCCGACGACGCCGCAGGCCTCGGAATCAGCGACTCCATGACGGCGCAGATTCGGTCCTACGGGGTCGCCGAGCGAAACGCCATGGACGGCGTGTCGATGGCGCAGACCGCCGACGGCGCGGCCTCCCAGGTCGGCGGCCTCCTCGGCCGTATGCGTGAACTGTCGGTCCAGGCGGCCAACGGCTCGTACACCTCGAACGACCGCGCCAACCTCAACACCGAGTTCACGTCGCTGCGGTCGGAAATCGACCGTATCGCCCAGTCGACGAGCTTCAACGGCACGTCCCTCCTGAACGCCGCGACCACCGTGGCCTTCCAGGTCGGCATCGGCACGGCTGCCTCCGACACCGTCTCGGTCGGCTTCGGCGGTCTCACCACCTCCTCGCTCGGCGTCGGCGCCAGCGCGGTCGACACGGCCGCCAACGCGGCCACGGCGATCACCGCGATCGACACCGCGATCAGCTCCGTGTCGTCGACCCGCGCGAAGTTCGGCGCGGCCGTCAACCGGCTGCAGTCGACCGTCGGCAACATCCAGTCGATGAAGACGAACCTGTCGGCCGCCAACAGCCGCATCAAGGACGTCGACGTCGCAGAAGAGACGGCCGCCATGTCTCGCCAGCAAGTGCTGTCGCAGGCCGGCGCCGCGGTCCTCGCCCAGGCCAACCAGGCCCCGCAGCTCGCGCTCAGCTTGCTCCGCTGACCCAGCGAACCGTGGCCGCCCTCCGAGGGCGGTCCGCGTGACGAAGCCTCGGCCGGGAGACCCCATCTCCTGGCCCGAGGCTTTTTTTGTGCCTTTTCGGCCACGGCAGGGAACGAGCTCAAGGGATCCGGGGACGGGGCGTTCCCTCTCCATGAAGGGCATGACGCCCCCGGCGCGGCGGTTCGTCGCGCAAGACTCCAAGAAGGAGACACCCCATGGCTCTCTACATCCAGACCAACGTCTCGTCGCTCATGGCTCAGTCGAATCTGTCCAAGACCCAGAACGCGCTCCAGACCTCGTTCCAGCGCCTCTCGAGCGGCTTCCGCATCAACTCCGCCGCGGACGACGCCGCCGGTCTCGGCATCAGCGACAGCATGACGGCGCAGATCCGCAGCTACGCCGTCGCCGAGCGCAACGCCATGGACGGCATCAGCATGTCGCAGACCGCCGACGGCGCGTCGTCCCAGGTGGGCGCGATGCTGGCCCGCATGCGGGAGCTCGCGATGCAGGCCCGCAACGGGTCGTACACCGCGACCGACCGTGGCAACCTCGACGTCGAGTTCCAGCAGCTGACGGCCGAGATCGACCGCATGGCGCAGTCGGTGTCGTTCAACGGCACGGCGCTCCTCAACGGCACCACCACCGTGAGCTTCCAGGTCGGCATCGGCACGACCGCCGCGGACCAGGTGTCGGTGACCTTCGGAGGCCTCACCTCGTCCACGCTCGGCGTCGCCGGCACCGACGTGACGTCGGCCGTCAACGCGGGCACCGCCATCACCGCCATCGACACCGCGATCGCGACGGTCTCGACCAAGCGCGCGACGTTCGGCGCCGCGATGAACCGCCTGCAGACGACGGTGCAGAACATCCAGTCGATGAAGAACAACCTCTCCGCCGCCAACAGCCGCATCCGCGACGTCGACGTGGCCGAGGAGTCCTCGCAGATGTCCCGCACCCAGGTCCTCGCCCAGGCCGGCGCCGCCGTCTTGTCGCAGGCGAACCAGGCGCCGCAGCTCGCGCTGAGCCTCCTGAAGTAATCGTTCCGCGAATCCTCAAGGGTAGGGGGGGTCGGCCGTTCAGAGAGCCGCGGAGGACATCATGGCGGGTATCACGTTCGGGGGCCTGGCGACGGGCCTCGACACCAACGCGCTGATCACAGGCTTGATGGCGGCGGAGCGGGTCCCCTACGACGCGCTCACCACCAAGTCGAACCTGGTGGCCGGCGCCCGGGCGACGATCAGCGCGATGTCCAGCAAGCTCAACGCCCTGAAGACCGCGGCCGATGCGCTCTCCGAGCCGGCCGGGTTCGCCTCCCTCGTCGCCACCTCGAGCGACGCCGCGGTGGTCGCGAGCACGAGTGGCACGGGATCCGCAGGGACCTACGACGTGTCGGTCACTCAGCTCGCCCGTGAGCAGCGCTCGTACTCCACGACGTCGTCCTCGGACGCGACCGCCCTCGGGATGGCCGGCACCCTCTCGATGACCATCGGGGGGACCGTCACCAACGTCACGATCGACTCCGCCGACTCGCTCGGCTCGATCGCTACCAAGCTGAATGCCAGCGGAGCCCGGGTGGGCGCGGCCGTCATGTTCGACGGCACCAACTACCGCCTGCAGGTCCGCGGGCTCGACACGGGCGCCGCCAACGCGGTGACCTTCGGCGAGACTGGCTTCTCGCTCGGGCTCACCGGAACTCCCTACCAGACCGCGCAAGACGCCAAGCTCAAGGTCGACGGCATCGACGTCACTCGCAGCACGAACCTCATCACCGGGGTCATCCCCGGAGTGAGCCTCGCGCTGACCAAGACCACGAGCAGCGCGCAGGTCCGGGTCGCGGGAGATCCCACGGCGGTCCAGAAGAAGCTGGAGACGTTCGTCAGCGCCTACAACGACATCGTCAACACGGGGCACAGCGCCGCGGGTTACGGGACCGGCAAGGCGTCGAACTCCTTGCTCTCGGGGGACGTCGCCATCCGCACCACGCTCGACCGCATCAGCTCCCTCATCTCCACCCCCGTCGCAGGCACGACCGGTCGCTACACGACGCTCGGCAGCGTCGGCCTCGGGACCGACCGCGACGGCAAGCTGCAGTTCGACGCGACCAAGCTCGCGAGCGCGCTCGCCACCGACCCGAACGTCGTGGCTCGCCTGTTCGTGACCGACGCCACGACCGGCGCGACCGGCGCGATGAAGAGCTTCTCGTCGACCATCGACGGCCTGGTGACCGGCGACCAGGCTCCCTTCACCGGTCGCCTCGCCGCCCTCGACGCGCTGACGAAGCAGATCAGCAACGACCAGACCTCCATGCAGCTGCGCCTCGACAAGACGGAGCAGCGCCTCCGGGCGCAGTTCACGCAGCTCGAGATCACCGCCAGCGCCTACAAGACGCAGGCGAGCGCGCTCAGCAACATCGGTGGCTGGAACTTCAAGTGACCACCACGCCCCCCGACGCTTCACCCGGATTGGAAGGAACAGACAGATGAACGCCGCCGTCGCCCGCTACCGCTCGGTCCAGGTCACCACGAGCTCTCGCGAGCAAGTGCTCCTCATGCTCTGGGACGGCGTCTATCGCTTCCTCGACGAGGCGCGCGCCGCCCACAAGCGCGGCGACCGCTCGGTGTTCGCGGAGCGCCTCCAGCGGGCGCACGCCATCCTGGACGAGTTCGCGGTCACCCTCGACGCCAAGCACGCGCCCGAGCTCTGCGATCGACTCCGCGCCCTCTACCTGTTCTCGATGGGACGGCTCGCCGAAGCAACCTTTGCGTTCGACGTGACCGCGGTCGACGACGTGTCCCGGGTGCTGGACCCCGTCTACCAGGCGTTTCGGGAGATCCTCCGGAAGTGAGCTCCCGAGGGACGCAGGTCGTGCGCTGTCGCGCAGAAGCTCGCAATCGTTGCGTAGCCAAGGTGTGTGATTTTCCGCCCTTTCGGCGCATAAGTCAGTTCTGACCCTCCCTGTCCCGGGCGACACCACCCCCAGGGCTCGTTGGTGGGTAAGAACTGACCTCGATGGTGGGCTGCGGGGGTGTTGGTGGCGCGGACCAGGCTTCCAAGTGTCCGGATCTACGCGCGACGAACAACGCGCTGACGTTGGCAGGCAAGTTGCTGACGCATGGGTCAGGAGATTGAACCCCATGCGCGACTTCGAAGACCTCATGCTCGACGACGAAGACCGGGAGATGCGCGTGTCCGGTGTGATGCGCAGCATCGTGCCGTCGGTCCCCACGAGCCGCGGGGCGATCGTCGGCGCGCACGAGTCGATGCGCAGCCTCCTCGCGACGCTCGCCCGCGTCGCCCCCTCGAGCTGCACCGTGCTGGTGACCGGCGAGAGTGGCACCGGCAAGGAGCTCATCGTGGCCGCGCTGCACGACCAGAGCCCGCGCCGCGACAAGCCGATGGTCACCGTCAACTGCGGCGCCATCCCCGAGAACCTGCTCGAGAGCGAGCTGTTCGGTCACGCGAAGGGCGCCTTCACCGGCGCGCACGCCGCCCGCAGTGGCCGCGTCGCCGCCGCCGAGGGCGGTACGCTGTTCCTCGACGAGATCGGCGAGATGCCGATGCAGCTCCAGGTGAAGCTGCTCCGCCTGCTGCAGCAGCGCGAGTACTCGCCCGTCGGCGAAACCCGCGTGCTCAAGTGCAACATCCGGGTCGTCGCCGCGACCAACCGCGACCTCGACGCCGAGGTGGCCGCGGGGCGGTTCCGCGAGGACCTGTTCTACCGCCTCAACGTGGTCCACCTGCAGGTTCCGGCGCTCCGCGATCGCGGCAGCGACGTCGAGATCCTCGCCAAGCACTTCTTCCGCGAGTGCGCGGAGCGCTCGGGCCGCACCGACCTGCTCGGGCTCTCCGACGCCGCGGTCGAGGCCATCCGGGCCTACGACTGGCCGGGCAACATCCGCGCGCTCGAGAACGTGATGGAGCGCGCCGTCCTCCTCGCCATCGGCCCGCGGGTCGAGGCCCACGACCTGCCGGCCAAGGTGCGCGGTGGCAGCGCTCCCGCGAGCGCGCCGAACGTCCTGCCCGACGGTGGGATCGACCTCCGCGCGGCCATCGAGGCCTACGAGAACACGCTGATCAAGAAGGCGCTCGAGCGCACGGGCTGGAACAAGGCGCGCGCCGCGGAGCTCCTCGGGATCAACCGCACGACCCTCGTCGAGATGGTCAAGCGCAAGCACCTCGTCGCCTGATGCAGCGCGACATTCAAAGCGAACGCAGGGAGCGGAGCGAGCGCAGGGAGCGGCGCCCGCCTCCACGGGCGGGCGCTCAGGCAGATTCGAGCGACCGGAGTGAGCGGAGCGAACGCAGGGAGCGGCGCCCGCCTCCACGGGCGGGCGCTCAGGCAAATTCAAGGAGTGGGGCCAAGGTCCGTCCGGAGGAACGATGCTGTCGATCTCCCTCGTTCCGAGCGCGGGCCCGATCGTGCCGAACGTGGGTTCGATTCCCCCCGATCGGCTGCGATTGCTACCCGAGAGCACGCCGCCCGCCGAGGAGTCGCTCTCGATCATCATCGTCAGCGAGGAAGCGGGGCCGCGCGCCGAGCTCGCGGGTCAGCTCCGCGCCGACGGCTACGAGGTGATGGTCACCGGCGAGGACGGCACCCTGGACGACACGCTGTCGTGCCGCCCGCGCTCGCTGGTGCTGGTCGATCTCGGCGAGGATCCCTCCTACGCCCTCGAGCTCTGCGGCGACCTCCGCATGCGCGACGAGCTCCACTTGCAGCCCATCGTGGCCTTCGCCTCCCACCCGATCGACGAGCAGGTCGCGGTCGCGGTGCTCCTGTCGGGCGCCGACGACTGCCTGGTCGTGCCCGGTCGCAACGACGAGCTCAAGGCTCGCGTGCGTGTCCAGCTCCGCCACCGTCGCGACCGGGAGCTGCTTGCCTGGGCCGAGTCGCAGCGCAAGCACCTGCGCGACGCCGCCTCTCACGACGTGCTCACCGGGCTGCCCAACCGTCGCGTGGCGGACGCGGCCATCCTGCGCGGCATCGAGGCGGGGACCGCCCTCACGATCCTCCTGTTCGACGTCGATCGGTTCAAGTCCGTCAACGACACCTTCGGCCACGCCATCGGCGACGTGGTGCTGCGACGCGTCGCGAAGGCGCTCGCCTCGCGCGCACGCCGGGAGGACATCGTGGCCCGCTGGGGTGGCGAGGAGTTCATCGCGGTCGTACGCGGGGCCGCCCCCGACGTCGCAGAGCGGATCGGCGAGCGCTACCGCAACGCCGTGCGCGACATCGTCTTCGAAGCCGGGATCGGTCCGACGCGGGTGACCACCAGCGTCGGCGTCGCGACCTGGGTCGGCGAGGGCCTGGCGCCGACGCCCGGTCAGCTGATCCGCGCGGCCGACGAGGCTCTCTACTCGGCCAAGCACAACGGCCGCGATCGCACGGTCTCCGTCGCGATCGGTGAACGTTCGGTACTCGAGAGTCGTGGTTTGCCCAAGGAGCACGAGACATGACCACCGCACCCGCCATCATCGACGGCGAGTCGATCCTCGCGGCCATCTCGCGGGATCTACAGAAGGGTTCCACCAGCCTTCCGATGCTGCCGCGTGCGGCCGGTGAGGCCCTCGAGCTCGCGCGCTCGACGAGCTTCGACGTCGCGCGCCTGTCGCAGGTGATCTCGAGCGAGCCGGCGCTCGCGGCGCGTCTCCTCTCGGTCGCCAACTCGGCGCTCTACGCGCGTGGACAGCAGCTCGCCTCCGTGCGCCACGCGATCGTGCGGCTCGGCCCCCAGGCCACGCGCGACGTGCTCTACCAGTCGGTCTACGCCACCGTGGTCTTCGACGCGCCCGGGTTCCGGGACCTCGTGGACGCCTCGTTCCACCGCGGCGTGGTCGGCGCCAAGCTCGCGCGAGAGCTCTCGCGGCGCTTCGGGGTCGACGCCGACGTCGCGTATCTGTGCGCGCTGCTTCGCGACATCGGCGAGGCTCGCTGCTGGCGGCTCGTGGCGAAGCGAAGGCCGCGTGGCTTCGAGCAGGCTGACGCGCTCGCGGCGGTGGCGACGCTCCACGGACAGGCGGGCGCGGAGCTCGCCAAGGCCTGGCGACTCCCGGCGGAGACCCAGGAGGCCTGCACCGGCCATCACGCCGAGGGCGGCACCGCGGTCGCCCGCCTCACCCGGTTCGTCGACCTCCTCGTCGACACGGCGGCCGGGCGGATCGACCCCCAGATCCTCGAGGACCTGGCGGCCTCGAGCGGCCTGTCGGGCGAGCTGCCCTCGCTGCTGGTCGCGGCCAAGGAGGCAGACGTGGCGAGCGCCGCGTGACGACCGGCGTCGCCCGGGTGTGTGCCCTCGGGGAGCTGCGCGGCCGCGTGGCCGTCCGGGCGCTCCGCCACGACGTCCGCAACGCGCTCGTGTCGATGACCGCCAACGTGGAGTACCTCGGCGATCTGGGGATCGAGGCCGCCGTGTTGCGCGAGCTCGAGGCCACGGTGCACCAGCTGGTCGAGCTCACCCGGGCTCCCTCGGCACCGACGCTCGACCTCGACTTCGCCGAGCTACGCGGGGCGCTGGAGGACGGCCTGATCGGCGCCGAGGTCACCGTCGGTGCCCAGTTCGCGCCCACCCTCGCGTGGCTCGCGCTCCGCTGGGCGGGCGCGCTCGGGGCCGCGAGGCGCCTGCGGCTCGACGGCTCCGTGCTCGAGGTACACGGCGAGTTCCCGGCCGAGATGCGCACCCTGCTCGCCGACGCGGCCCGCTCGGTGGGCGCCGATCCGACGGACGGCCCCACCTTCGTGCGCGCGATCTTGCCGGAAGATTGAGCCCTGCGTCTCATTGTACGCATTGTCCCAGCGTGGCCTACCGGAGTGCCCACGATGGTCCGTCGAAGAGACGGGGGACCAAAGTGTTGAAACTCCGCTCCAACAGCCGCCGCGTGTCGGCACGGGTGACCCGAGCCTCCGGCCGTCGACTTCGCACGACGGTGCTCCAGCTGCGGGCGCTGCTCTCCAACGTCTCGAGCGGGTGCGCGACCGTCGACCCGGATGGTGTCCTCGGCCCCGAGCGCACCGCCTGGTTCGATCAGTGGTTCGGTGAGCCAAGGCCGGGAGCGACGCTGTTCGCCCACCTCGCGCCGCTCGCGCCCGAGTTCGCCGCGCGGACCCAGCAGGCGTGGGCCGAGGTCCGGGAGGGCGCGCTCCCTCCAGAGGTCACCCTCGGGCAATTGCCGAGCGAGCTCGCGATCGAGGAATGCGTGTTTCGCTTCACCTACCGCAACGTGGACGACCACGACCCTCCGCAGTGCGTCCTCGTCGTGGTGGACGACGTCTCGGCCGAGGTGGCGCAGCGCCGCGTCGATCAGGAGGCCCGTGAGCTCACCGGTCTCTGCCAGATGCTGATCGGCAACCGCGCCGGGCTCGAGTCCTTCGTCCGCGAGACGACCGCGTTCCTCACCGCTCTCGACCACAGCGTCGCCACCCTGCCCGTGGGCCTCGCGCGCGATCTCCACACCCTCAAGGGCAACGCCGCGTGCTTCGGCCTGCGCTCGATCAGCGAGAAGGTCCACGAGCTCGAGAGCGAGCTCGAGAGCGCCGGTCACCTGCGAGGCGAGGTGGTGGGGCAGGTCGCCGAGCGATGGCGTCGCATCGTGGACGCGCTCGGACCCATCCTCTCTCGCAACGACGTCTTCGAGGTGGACGCGGGCCAGCACGCCGCGCTCCTCGACGCCATCCAGCGCCGAGACCCCACCCGCATCCTCCTCGATCGGGTTCGCGCGCTGACCCTCGAGCCCATCGAGCGGCGCCTCACGGCCAGCGCCGAGCAAGCGCGCGCGCTCGCGAGTCGGCTCGGCAAGAAGGTGGACGTCGTGGTCCAGCCGCACGGGGTTCGGCTCGACCCGACCCGCTGGGCGCCGCTGTTCCCGCCGCTCGTGCACGCGATCCGCAACGCCATCGATCACGGGATCGAGACGGTGGACGAGCGCGCCCGCGCGGGAAAGCCGGCCCTCGGCTGCCTCTCGCTGCGGGCGGCGGCGAGCGGCGCCGATCTCCTGATCGAGGTCGCAGACGACGGCCGCGGGATCGACGTGGCTCGACTCGTCGAGAAGGCCCGGCTCCGAGGCATGCCCATCCCCGAAGATCCTCTCGAGCTCGTGTTCGCGAGCGGGCTCTCGACCGCGACGGCCGTGACCGAGATCTCGGGGCGCGGCGTCGGCATGGAGGCCGTGGCGGAGGCCGCCCGAACGCTGGGCGGAACGGCGCGGATACGCTCGGTGCTCGGCGTCGGCACGACGCTCCTCCTGTCGTTCCCGGGTGCCCTCACCGACGACGAGATCGTGGGCTCGGCGCTCGGGGTCGCCGAGTAGCCGCTGCGAGCCGCGGTGGATGGTCCGTCCAGGAGTGAGAGGAGGCGAGCAATGGTCACGAAGGTGCTGGTGGTCGACGACTCCGGGATGGTGCGACAGCAGGTCCGAAGGGCCCTGTCGGCCGCCGGATTCACGGTCGTCGAGGCAGAGAACGGCGCCGAGGCGCTGAGCCAGCTGACCGAGCACCCCGACGTGGGGATGGTCATCACCGACGTGAACATGCCCACCATGACGGGCCTCGAGTTCCTGGAGCGAGTGCACGAGGAGCGGGCAGAGCACATGCCCCCGGTGGTGCTGTTGACGACGGAGGGGCAGCGGCAGCTGATCGAGCGGGCCCGCGCCCTCGGCGCCAAGGGCTGGGTGGTGAAGCCCTTCAAGGCCGACCTCCTCGTGGCTGCGGTGCGCAAGCTCACCCTCGCCGCTCGAGTCGAGGCGCCACTGTCAAGCAGCTCGCTCACCGGCCACGACGCGCCATCACGCTGACGGGAGTGCGCTCCTTTCGTCGTTCTACACGTCCGATTCGCTGGCTTCTCATTTGCTCTTGGAAGACGAGCCTCAAGCTCGGGCCCGATGACTCGTTCGACATCCATGCATGGCCAGATCAGTTCAAGACCCACAGCCTCTTGCCTCGGCATAGCCGTCGGCGCTCGGGGAGGAGCCCAGGGAATGTCCGTCAACACCGCGTTTGCCGAAGCCTTTGCCTCGATCCAGCTGCACGTCGTGAAGGCGAGTACCGAGCTGTTCGAGGCCTATGACACGCCTCTCTCCCACCTGCAGGACGGGGCCTCCATCGACCTCGGCGCTGGCGACGGCGTGGCGTCGATCATCGGCTACGCCGGCTCGAACATCCGCGGCGCGCTGGTGTTGCTCGCGAGCCGGGAGTTCGCCGCCAAGCTCCAGCCAGGCATCGACGTGGTGAGCGACGCAGAGATCCGCGACCTGTTCGGCGAGTTCTCCAACATGCTCCTCGGACGCATCAAGAACCAGCTGCTGCGCCGCTCGGTGGTGCTCATGCTGGCGACACCCACCACGCTGTTCGGCAAGGAGCTGCGCCTCCCCACGCCCACCGGTGGGACGTCCACCTGGCACGCCTTCGACTCGCCGCACGGACGGGTGTTCGTGCGTTTCGACGCGACGTTCGACCCGGGCTTCGTGCTCGGTGACGAGGAGCCGGACTCCGCCGAGGACGCTCCCGCGGCCGAAGGCGACCTGATGATGTTCTGAGATTTCTGGATTCCTCTGCGCAGGCAACGAAAGGAGACTCCCCCATGTCTACGAAGGTCTTGGTCGTCGACGATTCGCTGATGGTTCGGCAGCAGGTCGGTCGCGCCCTCACCGCGGCGGGCTTCACGATCGTCGAGGCCGTCGACGGCGCCGACGCGCTCGAGAAGCTGGCGGCAACGCCCGAGGCGGCCCTCGTGGTCTGCGACGTGAACATGCCGCGCATGAGCGGCATCGAGTTCCTCGAGAACGTGCGTCGCGACGGCCGCCCTGCGCTCCCGGTCGTGATGCTCACCACCGAGGGTCAGCCGGAGCTGATCCAGAAGGCCAAGGCGCTCGGCGCCAAGGGCTGGATCGTGAAGCCGTTCAAGCCGGAGCTCCTGGTCGCCGCCGTGAAGAAGCTCACGGCCGCTGCCGCCTGATCGGAGCCCCTCGCCGCCGACCTCGGGGGCTCGGCGGAGACCACGTGCCCGTACCCTTGGAGCCACGGACGCACCATGCACGTACTCATCGTCGAAGACATCCGTCAGGAGCGCGAGCTCATGGCACGGCACCTCGTCGCGGCGGGCCACGACGTGACCCAGGCCGCCGACGCGAAGGCGGCGCTGCAGACGTTCGCCGAGCGACCGCCCGAGGTGCTGTTGACCGACTGGGGGCTCGTGGGACCGAGCGGCCTCGAGCTGATCAAGCGGGTGCGCTCGATGGCCACGCCGCACTACGTGTACTCGATCGTGGTGACGGGCCGCACCAACCCGGCCGACATCGCGCAGGTCTATGGTGCCGGCGCGGACGACTTCTTGCGCAAGCCCGTGTTCAAGGAGGAGCTGATCGCGCGGGTGGAGGCGCCGAAGCGCATCGCGCAGTGGGCCTCGCGGCTCGCCGCCTCGGCCACCGTGCACGACTTCACTGGACGGTACGACGCCACGCGTCTGCGGGCCTGGCGGGAGGTGGAGACGGTCGTGACGGCCGACATCTCGGACATGCTCGGGCAGATGCTGGTCGTGGATCGGGGTGCCGTGAGCCCGGTGGTCATGTCGGCGGAGATCCCGCTGTCCTTGCCGGCGGAGCAGCTCGAGATCCGGCTCGGCGTGGGGTTCGACAAGGCGACCCGGATGAAGCTCGGCGAGCTCCTGCTCGGCGACGCGAACGCTCCCGACGCGAGCATGGCCGACGTGGTGCGGGAGATCGCGAACACCTCGGGCGGTGCCTTCAAGCGGGCAGCGCTCTCGGAGGGCATCACGCTCACGACCGGCCTGCCCACCAACAGCTCGCAGAGTCAGGCCTCGCTCGGCGGTGAGTCGAACCACGACAAGGTTCGGCCCTGGATCGCCCGGTCGGACGCCGGGTTCGGCCTCAGCTTCACCGCCTCCATCATCTCGCGCCAGAACCAGCGGGTCACCGCGCACACGCTCCGCGAGGGCATGGTGCTCGCCCGCGACCTCAAGAACGAGGCGGGCGTCCTGCTCATCCCGGCCGGCACGCGCCTCACCTCGAGCACGGTGGATCGCCTCACCAAGCTGCTGGGCGCCACGTTCCTCGTCGAAGTCGCCAACGCGGCCTGAGGCCCTGGTAGTCCAGGAGCCGCTCCAGGCGGCGCGCTACTTGCTCCCCCCGCTCGCACCACCGCTGTACATCTCGAAGCTGCCCCAGATCTCGTCGACCGTGGTCTCGTTGGTCTTGAAGTCCTTCTCCTCGGTGCAGACGAGCATCACGTAGTTGTCCGTGACGTCGAGAGCCACGAGCGCGCGGCACTTGGTCTTCTCGCCCTTGTCGCCCGTCGAGGTGACCGTTGCGATCGTGTAGTCGTCGTTGAGTACGGTGACGTCGGTCTGGGCCACGTCCTTCTCACCCTCGGCCACCATCATCGCGGAGGCCTCCTTCAGGAGGTCGTCCTTGGTCTTGGACGCATCCTTCCACGCTGCCACGTAGACCAGGATCTCGTGCGGCTTCGGCGTGACCGCGACGAAGATGTCCTTGCCACCCTTCTTGTCCTGGTGGTCCTTGGAGCCCTTGGGCACCGAGAACGCGAAGCCCATGGACGCGTTCTCCATGCGCTCCCAGTCGGCGGGCACGGGGTTCGGCTTCTTGTCGGCCGGCACCTCGACCTTCTTGGGCGCCTCCTTCGTGGCCTTGGCCTTCTTCGGCTTGTCGGCCTTGTCGTCCTTCTTGGCCTCGTCCTTCTTCTCGTCCTTCTTGGCCGCCTCCTCCTTCTTGGCCGGCGCGGGCTCGTCCTTCTTGCAGGCGACGAGCCCTGCAGTGAAGCCGACGCACAGGGCGAGCACAGACAGCGTGTGCACGACACGAATGAAACGCATGGCAACTTCCTCCAGCGCCGAACGTATCGAACCGCGCAGCGCTGGAGCAACGGCTTTGTCAGCGGCCTAAAGTCCGGGAGCCGCCTGGCCGTAGGCCGCCTCATGCCCATCCTGTCCCGCTTCCCCCTCCTCGCGCTGTCGGTCCTCGCCACGGCCGTCGGTTGCTCCGATGGGTCGCCGGCCGATCCGCCGGCGGAGGACAGTGGTGCCATGGACACTGGCGCCTTGCCGGACACCGGCGAGTCCGACACGCCGACCGACACGGGCGCCCCCGCGGACACGAGCGTCGAGGACACGCCGACGGACGCGGGCAAGGGCACCGATCTCGGCTTCCGCCCCAAGCCCGATGGGTTCGGCTTCGAGAACTACGGAACCGGGGCGCCGGTGACGAACCTGACCGCGGCCGACATGAAGCGGCTGTTCGGAGGCGCCGCCTGCGTGAGCCCCACCGCTGCGACCTGCGTGCTCACGCCGCCCGCGGCCGAGTGGATGGACCGGCAGAACGCCGGCATGGGCGGCGGACACTGCGAGGGCATGGCCGCGCTCTCTCTCCTCTTCTACACCGGCAAGCAGAGCGTCACCGACTTCGGCTCGGTGTCCGCGACCCACGACCTCTCGCTCTCGGGCAACGAGAAGCTCCAGCGCGAGATCGCCTACTGGTTCGTCACCCAGGCCACCGAGCCGACCGCGGGCGGCGAGATCCGCACCCTGACGCCGGTCGAAGTCGTCGACAAGCTGCAGGAGGGCCTGGCCAAGGGCGCCCCCGAGACTTTCACCATGGGGATCTATCAGCGCGGCCCCAAGGCCGGTCACGCCATCACGCCCTACAAGGTCGACCTGACCGCGAGCCCAATCAAGGTCTTCGTCTACGACAACAACTTCCCGGGTGAGGAGCGCGTGCTCGAGGTCGACAAGGACAAGAACACCTGGCGGTACTTCGCATCCACCTCACCGTCGGTCCCTGGTTCGGAGTACGAGGGCGACGCGACCACCAAGACCCTGACCCTCACGCCGACGAGCAACCGCCTCAAGCCGCAGGACTGCCCCTTCTGCGGGGAGGTGAAGGCCGACGGCTCGGTCAAGGGCTCCACCTTCTCGTACCGGCAGATCACGCTGAACGGCAAGGCCAACCTCCTCGTGAGCGACGACGCCACGGGCAAGAAGCTCGGCTTCCAGGCCGGGGCGCTGGTCAGCGAGATAGCCGGGGCGCGCTACGTCACGCCCAAGTCCAAGGACCTGTGGAACGACGACCAGGAGCCGATGTACCTGCTGCCGTTCGGCACCGATCTCACGGTCACGCTCGATGGATCGCTGCTGGGCTCCGTCGAGTCCTCGACGGTCACGATGGTCGCGCCGGGCGTGATCTTCGAGGTCGACGAGGTGATGCTCGACGCGGGCCAGAAGGACACGATCAAGCTCTCCAAGGACAACCTCCGGATGGTCTACAAGACCGTGGCGAAGGAGTCGCCGGTGCTCTACGCGGGCGTCACGGTCGATGGCGACGCGGACTGGTTCTTCGCCATCAAGGGCTACGGCGAGACGGCGGGGCAGGAGATCTCGCTGCAGTTCGATCTCGTCAAGAAGCGCCTCGTGATCAAGCTCCTGGGCGCCGACGTCAGCGCGGACTTCGACATCATCGCCGTGCGCTCCGACGACACCGGCAGCCAGACCTTCACCCACTCGGGCAACGGCGCGAAGCCCACCGACACCATGTACCTCGACTACGGCGCGTGGTCGGGCGACGGCACGCCGATGAAGCTCGAGATCGACACCAACGGCGACGGCACCCCGGACATGAGCATAGACCTCACGGACACCTGATCGGGGGCGCGCTGCCGCGCCCGCAGTCCGCCCCGCTTGTCGTGTCGACTTGCCGCGCTCGTGGCATGGTCGACGCCATGAACTCCAACGCCCCTGTCGCCCACCTGCCCTGCCCTTGCTGTCAGGGGCGGCGCTACTTCGTGATTCCGAACTGGCAGACCGACAACGTGCGGTCCGCTGACGCAGTCGAGCCGATGACGATCGCCGCGTTGCGGGTGGGCAGCGGGATGTTCGCCACGAGGGAGCGCGTCTCGGTCCCCCTCCTCCTGCGCGTGTGCGCGGACTGCGGCGCGGCGCAGGCCTTCGCCGATCCCGCGAGCCTGCGAGCGCTGACCCAGATGCAGCCGCTGGCTGCGGTGTTCGTCGACGGCAGCGCGAGTCAAGGGCGCCAGCGGTAGCGCGAGGTCGTGCGCGTACGACTCGCCCGGAGCTCGCGCTGCGTGGTCGGCTCAGCGACGCGCGAGTTCCATCGACAACTCCAGGACCTCTCGACCATGGATCCCGAGCTGAGCCACCTGGTACACCTGCACTTCGCACCGGTCCAGCAGGCCGGCGAGCACCCCAGGCCCGGAAAGTGCCAGCACGCGAAGGCCGGAGTTTCGCCGGACCATCTCCTCGAGCACATGCTCGACCTCGTTCGCCGCCAGGTCGACGACGGCGACGTCGGGCAGTTCGTCCAGGATCGAGGCCAGATCGACGACGGCCTCGACGACGGTGACGTCGCAGCCCCCGGAAACCAGCGCACGCGCGAGGCGCGCGCGGGCGAGACGGTCCGCGTGGACCAGGAGGATCCGCAGTCGCGGTTCACCTCTCTTGCTCTGGCCCGAGTGGGTGCACGCGGGCCCGTCATCCGCGTCCTTGATCGCCACGCCCGACACGGGCTGGAGCGCGCCGCTGATCTCCTCGAGGAAGGCCGCGACGGCGGCGGGCCCGAGCTCGCCCGCGATCGCGTCGACGAGGTGGGCCCGCGCGAAGGCGAGGAGGGTCAGGGGGTCGGGTGGCAACGTCGAGCGTCGCGCGCTGCGCAGCGCTGCCTGGAGGAAGATGCGCGCGCCCGGATCACCGCCGAACGCCGCCTCGAGCTTCGCGACGAGCGTGGCCTGCGGCTCTGGCGCGAGCCTGGCGTTCGCGTGCCTCCTCACATTGTGGCCCGGAGGCCCCACCCCCGCGCCTGACGCCGACGGTGCGCTGCGAAGCATCCCGCCGGTGACACGCAGAGGTGTCGCCGGTGGGACTTCGGGGCAGTCACGCATCGTCGCAGCGCCTCACGAGGGCGCCCACCCAGAGCTCACGGCCTCGTCCCACATCGACGACCTTGCCGCGAAGGACCACAGGTGCTCCCACCAAGCCAGCCAGCAACGGCTCGGCGCCCGCTGCGAAGACAGGGAACCCCCCGAATCGAAGTGCATCGCCGACGAGGGTGAGCGCACCGACGCGCGTGGTGACGACCTCGCCGCCTTGCCAGTACACGGGATCGCGCTCGAGGAGGACGATACTGCAATCGGGCAGCGGCGCAGTCGAGGTCTCGTTCGGTGCACCTCCGTCAGGGGTCCATCGGCCCGGGTCCGGCAGGTCACTGCAGCCGACGATCAGGAACAACGCCGCGAGCCACCGACGATCCACAGAGGAACGCTACGGAGCACCTGGCGCGCGTTGTATGATCTGGATCATCCACGGTGAACGGGACTGACGTAAGAAAAGTCACGCAGCCCGGGGGGGCGCCGGTCTAGTCGAGGAACGGTGCTCGAGACCGACGAACTCGCGCCAGGCGTCCACCGCCTGCGCCTCCCGCGCGGCCCACGTCTGTCGCACAGCACCTGCGTGCGACGCTTCGCAGGCCGGGGCCGGAGCGTCGGCCTGATCATCTCGCCCGGGAGCGACGAGGACCTGCGCGTCCTCGAGCCCTACCTGGACGCCTGGCTCGGCGGCCCGAGCGGGCTCCACTACGTGGTCCTCTTCGAGGCCGATCCGGAGATGGCGATGGGCGCCGCCACCCTGCAGCAGGCCTCCTCGCAGCCCTGGATCGTCTGTTCCCGAGACGCGTTCCGGCTGGCGCGCTACCACGGGCTCGACGCCCGCCGGACGATTCTCATGGACGATCTCCCGCGCGGCGAACTCACGCTGCCGACCGGGCACCGCCTGCGCTGTCTGCCCGCGCACCACTGCCCGGCGCGGGGCGCGTCGATGCTGCTGGATCCCGAGGCGCGGCTCCTGTTCACCGGCAGCCTCTTCGCGAGCGCCGAGCTCCACGAGCCGCTGCTCGGGCTCCGGGCGTGGCACGAGGCCACGATGCCTTCGACGTCGTGGCTGCGGGAAGCGGTGGCGCGCGTCGCGGCGCGGCAGACCTCGGTCCTCACGGTCGTACCTACCTACGGGCAGACGTGGGCGGGCAGGGACCTTCGAGACGCCGTCGACCTGCTGGGCGCGCTCGAGGTCGGCGCCGAGGGTGACGACCCCACGGATCCCCACATCGGCGCCGCCCGTGAGGTGCTGACGGAGCTGACGGCGCTGCTCGGAGAGTCGCCTTCGAGCGACCTGATCGACGATCCGAGCTTCCCCGTCCTGCGCCGCGAGGCCGGCCTGGTCACCGGCTTCCGGATCTCCGGCGCGCTCGGGCTCGACGTACTAGGTCGCGCGGCGCTCTCGGCCCTGCCTGCGGCGAGCAAGGGCCTGATGCGCCGTGCGCTGCTCGACATCGAGCGGCTCCGTCGGGTGACGATCGCCCCCGCCCACCCGACCCACCGCCCCGTCCCTTCTCGGGGCTGATGGCGCAGGGCGACCATCGCGGCCGCGCACGCGGGCGGCTTGCGCGCCACGAAGTAAGTACTTACTCTCCACAGCATGAGCGAACTCCGTCGCACATCCTCGGAGCGACAGGTCCAGCTGACCGACGCCGCGCTGCACATCATCGCGACCAGGGGCATCGCGGCATTGAGCACGAGCAGCCTCGCGGCGCAGGTCGGGCTCTCGAGCGGCGCGATCTTCAAGCACTTCGCCTCGCTCGAGGCGCTGCTCGACGCCGTCGTGGCGCGCGTCGAAGCCGTGCTCGAGTCCACGTACCCGCCCTCGACGCTGCCCCCCGTCGAGCGCCTCGAGCGCTTCGTCCAGGCTCGAAGCACCGCGGTGGGCAACCAGCTCGGCATCCTTCGGCTCGTCCTGTCCGAGCAGTTCCAGCTCGCGCTCCCCCGGCGCGGCTCGGCGCGCCTCGCCGCCTGCGTGCACAAGACCCGCGTGTTCGTCCTCGAGTGCGTGCGTCAGGGGCAGGACGCCGGGGAGCTGCGCCGCGATCTGTCCGCCGACGCACTCGCGCCGATCGTGATGGGCACGGTGCAGATGCTCGCGCTCTCGCCCTCGAAGGCTCGGCGCCGAGATGCCGAAGCACGCGCAGTCCTGGGCAGCCTGCTCGCGCTCCTCCGTCCGCCCACAGCCGCTCGCCCGTCGAGCAGAAGGAAATCCCCATGACGCGTCTGATTCTCACCGCGACCCTCGCCGCTGCCGCGCTCTCCCTCGCAGGCTGTGCCGCGCAGCCCGCGCCACAGCACCACGCGGCAACGCTCGCTGGCCCGCCGGGCCGCATCGTCGAGCTCCCCGCCGCGCCGAGCGCCGGCGAGCCGCGCGAGGTGCGCGTACTCGTCGACGAGCCTGCGTTGAAGCTCGCGAGCATCGTGCTTCGAGGGGGCACCGTGCTGCCGACACACCACTCGGAGGTACCGGTGACGATCGTGGCCCTTCGGGGCTCCGGCACCGTGGTGGCCGGGACCGAGCGGCTGCGCCTGGACCCGACGCACGCGGTCGTGCTCGCGCCGAAGGTCCCGCACGCCGTCGAGCCAGACGCCGGCATCGATCTCGTGCTGCTCGTTCATCACCTCGGACGCGGCGAGGAGCACCACCCATGAAGACCGGTCGCTACAACGTCGGCCTGGGGCTGCTCGTGCTCTCGGGTTTCATGCTCTACGGGTTCCTCCTGATCTACCTGCGTGACTTCGGGCCGGACAAGGAAGCCTGGGTCGCCAGCTACTCGGTCGGAAAGCACTTCGAGGCGCGTCTCGCGCACGTGCACGGAAGCCTCTTCGCGCTGCTCAACCTCGCGCTCGGGTTCGTGCTCCTGCGCCTCGCGGCGGCGGGGGACAGGGCGCGCACTGCAGCTGCGGCGCTCGGCCTCGCGGGGATCCTCATGCCTGCCGGGATCCTCGGCGAGGTCTACCTCGGCCTGTCGCCGGTCTTCGTGCTGCTCGGCGCTGTCGCGATGACAGCCTCGGTGCTGCTCACCGGCGTGCTCGCGCTGAGACACTGGGGCGAAGGAGGGACGGCGACATGATGAGAGAACGTTGGTCCAACGCGAGCGTTGGTCTCCATTGGCTCGCTGCGGCACTCATCGTCGCACTGGCCACAGCGGGGTTCCTGATGACGAACCTTGCGGTCGACTCGGCCGCGCGGCTGCTCGTCGCGCGGATGCACACACTCGGTGGGGCGACGCTCATGCTGCTCACCGTCGCGCGTCTCGTCCTCCGCCGTCGCGGGCCCGCGGTGAGTCCGCTGCCAGTCTCGGAGCTGCACCGCCGAGGGGTCGTTGCGATTCACGCGCTCCTTTACGGGGTCACCTTTCTCATCGGCGCCACCGGCTTCGTCACCGGTGCACGCAGCGCGTGGCCGGACTACCTGCGAGGGCAGCTCGCGAAGGCCCCAGCGCTCGAGACGCTGGCGTCTCGCGCCGCGCACGCGGCGCTCGTGTTCGTACTGCTCGGCCTCGTCCTGCTACACGTGGGTGGCGTGGTGCTTCAGCAGGCTCGCGGTGGTGGAGTGCTCAGGCGCATGGCGCCGTTCCAGAAGTGACCCGCAGCGCGCGGACCCGGCTCAAGGCCTGTCGAAGAATGCCCCCGGGCTGAAAGCCCTGGGGCACCGACGGCCGCTGAAGCCCGGGGCATCGACCCCGGGCTCGCCGTCACGCTCGACGGGCTGAACTCCCTTCTGCGGTCTGTATGTCCGGATCACGCACGGCTCACATCCAGGCCCCGAGCCGGCGCCGGATTCCCCGCGCCAGCCCGAGCAGGCCTCCCGGGCCGCGCATCGGCGCGATGGGCACGGCGGCAAAGCCTTCGCGACGAAGCACCTCGTTGGCCGCGCGCATCCCGGAGATCCAGGCCCCCTCCATGCTGATCACCCGGAACTCCGTCTGGGTGAAGTCGCCGGCGAGCATCAGGTTCGAGTACGGAGAGGCGGCCGACGGGCGCCGCGCGTCGCTCCCTGGCGTCGTCAAGAAGAACGCGTCGTGGTTGCCCCGGTGGAAATAGCGACGCTCGATCACGGCGCCGACTGAGCCCGGCCACAGCGCGCCGAGGACCTCGAGAGCGTCGTCGACGATCTCGGCGTCGGGCCTCGTCGCGTACGGGCCCTCCTCGCCGACGAACTGCACCACCGATCCGCGCCCCTCCGCGTGACGCTGGACGCGCCGCAGGTCGCACACCGTGGAGAACGGACCGGGCAGGCCGACGATCGCGGTGTCCGCCTCGGGCGGGCTCACGACACGGTCGAACCACAGCTGCAGGGCGATGGTGCGCTGGGTCTCGAGGGCCGCGATCCCGGCGAAGTAGGGGAGGCCGAGCGCGGCCGGCTGGAGGATCTCGACCAGGTCACGCGGCGGGAGGGCGCTGACGTAGTAGTCGGCGCGCACCCTCGTTGCCGTCGCGGGCGGGACCATCGGCGTCTCGGTGCTGTGGTAGTTCGACTGGACCAGAGAGGCGACGTCCGCCGCGTGGATGTAGTGCCGGTTGTCGACGACCGCGACCGCGTCGACGCCGCCTCCCGCCACCTCCATGCGCTCGGCGCGCTGGAAGCGGTCGATGCGACCGCCCAGCCGCAGGAAGTGGCGGCGCAGCGGCTCCACGAGGGACTCGGACGTGCCCCCTTCCATGTAGCGGAACGACACGGCGGCGTGGCTCTGCGCCACGAGCTGGATCGCCGCGATGGCGGAGAGCGCGGACATCGCGCGGGGGTAGATGAACGCGGACTGGCGCACGAAGCGGAAGAACGAGCTCTGCAGCAGCTCGTCGGTGAGGCCCCGCGCGCGCGCCCAGTCGTCGAACGACACGTCGTCGAGCGCCCGGAGCTGCGAGGGCGTCAGCTGCGGGATGTCCACGAGGAAGACGTCGAGCATCACGCGCGAGACGCGGAGGGTCTCGACGGGGCCGAAGAGCCGAGACTGAAGGCCCGCCAGCGCGAGGTGGAAGGGGCTCGGGAGCGGCAACGCGCGCAGCCGCCGGACCTTGCCCTCCGTCCACATCAGGACGTCGTGGCGCTCGCGCGTAAAGCCGCCCATCGCGCCGAGCGCCTCGAGCCGCGCGCCCAGGTTCGGGTAGTCGAAGAACACGTGGAAGCCGTGGTCGACCGTGAAGGTCCGACCCGAAGAGGCATCGCGGTGAGGCATCGACGAGGCCTTGCCGCCGACGACGTGGCCTCGATCCAGGATGCGGACGCGAAAGCGATCGCCCCCCGCCTCGAGGAGGTGGATGCCGGTGGAGAGCCCAGCGAGACCGGCACCGAGGACGAGCACTTCGCGCGGAGGCATGCCCCACTCTCGCCGACCCTCACGCCGCGCTGCAAGGTCCGCGCGCCGGCTGCATGACTTCGATCATCGAGCGCGATCCCCTTCGCCGCGCACGTTCGGCGGCCTCCCGGGCCGGCCGTTCTTCGCGCAGGCGGCGGCTCCCACCGGCGGCATTCCCACGTATCGCCGGCGACACTTCGAGCCGGCGCATGCGACCGGCGTTCAGCGCGTGAGCGCGAGCCAGCGGTCATGGCACGTTGGGCTCGGAGGTGGGCACGTCGTGCCCAAGCGCCCCGCCGATCGCCGAGGATTTCGCCTGTTGCGCCCGGGCACGCACGCTGCAGGGGGCATGGTCGGACCTGTCGTCCACGGAAGGTGGTTTGTTCCATGCGCGCTCTCATGATGCTCCTGATCGGTTCGTCGCTCGGTCTCGTGGCCTGTACTGGCCCGAGCTCGAGGGCCCTGTCGGCCTCGCTCGTCGACGACGCGCTCGAGGCCGACGGCCATGCTGTGGAGGTGTTCACCGCGCACGTCGAGCTGCACGTCGAGGCCGAAGCACCGAACGTCGAGGTCGATGCTCCGAAGAAGGTCGTCGCCGGCGACACCTCGGTGTCGAACGGGAAGGGCGGGCCGCAGGTGAAGGTCGGAGGGATCCAGGTCGGCGACGGCAAGGTAGTGGTGCCTGGGGTGGCGACCGTCGGTGGCCCCTGATGGCGCCCGCCACGTGAGCCTTTGGGCTCGCTCGCGGTCGACCGCCGGGCGTGGTCCGCCGCGTCGACGGCGGATCGTTCGACTGCTACCCCTCCGGGCGGTCGATCGTTGGGCTACCGCCGACCGGACGGGAAGACCGAACGCGCCCTCGTCGCGACCGAGCGTCTCTCCCGGCTCGCCGCCGAGGCAAGAAGCGGCGACCGCGTTCGATCCCAAGGCCGAGGCCACACCAGCCGGGGCTGGTGCGGCGCTGGCTCCAGCGCCTCACGGGAGCGTGTCCTCCTACCGCTGCACGAGGCGCATCCCTGGAGGCGCGTGGAGGTCATCGCGCTTGCCCGCGACTGACGAAGGGAGGGCGGCGACCTCGGTCGAACACCGCTTGCTGCCGCCTGCTGGCCGTCACACGATGCGGACTTGGTGCAGGCGATGGAAGGTCACTGTGCGGGCTGTGGCGTGAAGAAGCCCGACCTCGGAGAGATCACCCTCGCGAGCAAGATGGGCTGGCGGCTGATCCGGCGTCCGAACGATCAGGCCGGTGGCCTGGGCCTCGTGTTCGAGTGGCTCTGCCCGGACTGCGCGCCGAGGCGGAAGCTCGATCGGTAGGCGCCCACCTTATGCGGCGGCCTGCGCCCGCCGTAGAGATCGAAGGGGGCTGCGCACGCGTCGCAGGGGTTCGAGCATGGCGGCACGCGACGGCTTCCGGTTCTGGCAATTCGGCAGCGGGCGCCTCTGGATCCGCTCGAGCGGGCCTGCCATCGAGGCGGTCGTCGAGGGCTACCTCGACGTCACCCTGAACGACACCTACATGCGCGCCTTCGACGAAGCGATGCAGGCGTTCCCGCGGCGTGTGGGCTTCCATGACTGGGAGCGGCTCCACGGCTACGATCCGCGTGCGCGGGAGGGCTGGCAACGCTGGCTACCCACGAGGGGCGACACGCTGGACGAGGTGACGTTCCTCACCCGGTTGCGACTCGTACGCATGGGTATCGTCGTCGCCAACCTGGCCTACCCCCGGATCCAGTTCCGGGTGTGCACGAGCCTGGCGGAGTATCTCGGCCGCTCCGATCGCTGGCTGCCTCGCGTGGCGCGCCCGTACGAGACTGGGCTCGAACAGCGCTTACGCTGACGCAGAGGTGGGCGCCACGTGGACGCCGTGCACCTTCGGGAGCGGGCTGCGATCCGTCCATGATCGGAGCGTTCGCGCAGGGTCACTTCATGCCGGCGATCCACTCCTTCAGCAGGGCGACGGCGGTCGCGTCGGCGATCTTCGTGCCGATCGGCGGCATTTGGACGTAGCCGCGCGCGCCGAGGCGCACCCAGAGCTGGCTCTGCTCTGGATTGCCAGGCACGATCAGGGTGTCGACCCCACCCGCGAGGACGTGGCGCGCGCCCTTGCCGACCGTGGTCTGATAGGCGCCGGTGGCCTCGGGGGAGTCGTCGCGGATCCGCAGCCGGAGGCGCAGCGGCACGACCTCGGACCAGATCCCGACGTCGTTGTGGCAGGTGCCGCAGTTGGCGTGCAGGTACCCGAGCGCCCCCGCGATCCCCGTCGGTCCCGGCGGATCGACGGGCGCCTGCTCACGGTCGAGGAGCCCGCGGGCGAAGAGCTCGGCGAGCGCGGGCTTGTCGGCGATGCGCTGCGCTCCGAGCTGGATCACGCCCAGGCCCGCGACGGCGTCCCGCACGCCGTCGTGGCAGATGTGGCACTGCTCGGTCGACGGTGCCTCGTGCCCGCTGCCTGCAAGATCGGCGCGACCGGCGGGTGCCGCCGTCGCGAGCCCCCCGGGGCCCCACACGTAGCTGACCATGTCCCACTTGCCGCTGGGCAATTTGATCATGTACCGCGTCTCGAGCGGCCCTCCGGCGCCGGAGAGGCCCAGCTCGATCCACGTCTTGGTGCCGATGGGGAACGTCCAATGATCGGCGTCGGTCGTGTCGATGCGCGTCGCCGGGGGCAGCCAGACGAATCGCCGCTTGGCCAGGCCATCCGTCCATAGCTCGTAGCGCACCGTGTACTCGACGACGCCCGCCGCGAGGCGACGCGCCGGCAGGTCGGCGTACAGACCGGTCTCCCCCAGCGTGAGCGGCCCGCCGAACCCGAAGCCGCCGCCGGCCTCCGCCGCGACCTCGCCGACGTGACCGACGTCGGCGGCGTCGTGCGACGTGGCGTCCTCGGCGTGCGCCGCCGCAGGAACGTCGTGGCAGCCAAGGCCGAGGAGGGCGAAGAGCACGCGGGCGCGCCTGGAGCTTGCGCTGTGTTCTGCCTCGGCTGTCCGACCCGTGCGGACAGCGCCGACTTGCGGGCGCGCAGGCGTCAAGGCTCGACGGCCGGGACGGCGATCGCGGTTTCCAGCGCCGCGCGGAGGGTCGTCACGTCGGGTCGCCCGCGTGTCACGTCGTTCGACAGCGGATAGAGCACGCGCTCCTCCTTGGCGTTGTGCTGTTCGAGCAACACCTCGAAAGCGCGGGTCTCTTCGGCCCAGGCGCTGCTGTTGGCCGCGAGGGCGGCGCGGATCGCTTCGAGGTGCTCGCGCAGGCGGACGTGCTCCATGCACATCACCCGCACCGGCCCCGCGGCGGCGCTGCCCAGCGCAGGAAACAGGATCGTCTCCTCGGCGTCGATGTGTCGAGACAGACCGGCCGCGACGACGCGGAAGCGGTCCAACGCGGGGGTGAAGGCCCCCTGCGTTGCGAGGTCCTTGGTCTCGAGCAGCGCCGCATCGAGCCGCCGGTGGTCGAGCTCCAGACAATGGGTCAGGCTGGTCACTACAATGCTCCCTCCCGGGCACCGCCCGTAACGATGATCTTTGAATAGCGTGGCTCCTGCCGGCTCTGCGCGCCAGGCGTCATGGCAGGACCAGCTCGCCTTCGACCATGGCGATGGGCGGACCCTTGCCGGTGGCGAGCCAGAGGTCGTGCAGCCGTTCGCCCGTGGCATCGGTGACGTTGCCGGTCCGGAGCGCCTCCACGTAGTGCTTGGTGACGGTCTGGTAGAACACGACGACCCGCGCCTTGGCGGCCCCTGCCGGCAACGCGTAGTCCAGCGTCGCCCAGTGCTCGCCGTCGGCGTAGGGGTATCCCATCGTCATGGCGCCGGCGGCGGCGAAGGCCTTGCCTTCGTATCCGCGCGGCGGGATGCGCGTGTCCTTCACGACGATGTCGGCCAGGGACATGTGCGTGGTGACGCCCGCGGGGTAGCCCGTCACGGCGGCCGCGAGTGGGCTCAGGCCGACGTGCATCTCGAACACGGTCGTCGTCGCCACGTCCAGCTCGGCGGTGGCCGCGTCGTAGCGGCCGTACTCGCGTACGAGCGCGCCGGCCCCGTCCAGCAAGCGGACGTTCACCCAGACCCTACGCCCCTCGATGTGACCCGTGGGGAGCTTGTGGCCCGACTCGTTGATCACCTTGACCCGGAGCTTGCCATCGACGCGCGAGAGCTCGAGCGACGCGGCCTTCGCGAGCATGGCTTCCGCGCGCTTCGCGCCCGCCTCGAGCTGCACCGGATCGACGTCCCCAGGGAATCCCTTCGCCGCGATGCGGAGCACCCACGCGGAGGCCCCTGCGAACTCGTGGGTGGCCAGGTCGGGCCGCTCGGCCGCCCAAGCAGCTCCCTTCCCCGCGACGCGGTGCATGTGGCAGTCCTGGCAGGTCGACACCACGGTGGCCCCGACGCCCCCGAAGCGTCCCTTCATGTCGACCCCACCCTTGGCGAAGGCGCTGAGTCGCCACTCGGTGTAGGTCCGCTCGAGCGGGAACTGACTCAGCGGGTCGGGATCGGCCGCGGGGACGCCGATGGGGCCGTAGGCGTAACTGCCGTCCGCGTTGCGGAGGGTGGCGGGGTTGCCCACGTCGTGGCAAGTGCCGCAGAGTTCGCTGGTCTTGTAGAAGGGCGTGGCACGCGTGGCGTGCGTGGAGTCAGGGATCGTCCTCGGCCCCCGCCAGATCTTGTCCGCCGCGAGCACGAACTGAGCGTTGCCGAAGGTCTTCGGAACCGAGGAGAGCTTGGACAGCACGGCCAGGTCGCCATCCGTCTTCGAGCGCGGATCGACCATGGCGTGGCAGAAAGCGCAGGTGACCCCCTCGGCGTCCTCAGCATCGAGGGCACCTCCCTTCCAATCGGTCACGTGTCCGGAGGACACCGAGGTCGGCACGTGGCACCGGAGACAGTAGTAGCCGACACCGGGCGCGTCCTGGTTGGCCGTGGCCAGCTGAGCCTGGAACAGCGGATCGCGGCCGGCGATGCCCATGAGGCTCCCGCGCCAGCCGGCGAAGGGCCCATTGGGCATGTCGGAGGCCTCGTGGCAGATCACGCACTGGATGTTGCTGGGGATGACCGATGCAGGAACGTCCCCGACCTGAGTGCCAGGCACGTGGAAGTCGTCCATGGTCGTCGGCACACCGAACGGCCCGTCTCGCCCGGCGTCCATCGGCGCGTCGGTCGCGGAGTCGATGGCTGGCGCGTCAGGAGACGACTCGCAGGCAGCGGTCACGCACGCCGCCAACACCGCCCACCGGATCCCGCCCATGACACGAGTGTGCCGGGACTCCTGTGTCGACCCCATGACGAAGGTCATGTCGACACACAGTCGCGCGTCGGCGGCCGTCCGTCCGTCAGAGGGGGCCGCGACGCTGGCGCGCCCCGAGAAGGCGATGCCAGATCGTGCTCGGGCTTTGCTGCAGCTCGGCCTCCACTGGGAGACCCTGGGTCGATCGCTGCTCCCAGATCCGGTCCGGTCAACCGGCCAACCGCGCGCAGATCGGAGGGACTCATCATGAAAGAGCAGTGGTCGAAGGCAACGGTGATCCTGCACTGGCTCGCCGCGTCGTTCCTGGTCGCGAACGTGCTGATCGGAGTCTCGGCGAGCGGCCTTGCGGCTCACGCGAGCGCTCGCCTCGTGCTGGCTCGACTCCACGCGATCGGCGGCGCCGCCCTCATGCTGCTGATTGCCGGCCGCCTCGTCGCGCGCCGAAGCAGCCCGACGATGGAGCCCCTGCCTGTGTCGCCCACACACTGGAAGGGATCGCAGCCGTCCATGGGTGTCGACGCCCCGCTCGACGCGACTGACGCGCGACTCCATCGATTCGATGGATCGCATGCACTGCGTGCGCGAACTCCCGGTCTACGTTGCTGCGTCCTGGTCTCGAGGTGACCCGTCCGTGACCCATTGCTCGTACGTTGGGTCGCATGAGAGTGCTCCTCGTACAGCCGAAATTCCCCATGACCTACTGGGGGTTCCACTACTCGCTGCCGATGCTCAAGGCCAAGGCGGCCCACGTGCCGCTCGGCCTGATGACCGTGGCCGCGCTCCTGCCGAAGGACTGGGAGATCGAACTCGCCGACCTGAACGTCGAGCCGCTGACCGACGAGGCGCTGCGGCGGGCCGACGCGGTGCTCCTAAGCGGGATGCTCGTGCAGTTGCCGTCGATGCTCGAGGTGATCGCGCGCGCCCGTGTCGTCGGCACCCCGACCATCGTCGGGGGCCCGGCGTGCACCACGTCGCCCGAGCTGTTCGACAGCGCCGATCACGTGTTCCAGGGTGAGGCCGAGGGCCGCATCGACGTCGTCGTGCGGGCCGTCGAGGAACGTGGTGGCCCACACCTACTTTCCTCGAGTCCGAAGCTGACGCTCGCCCGCCCTCCGCTCTCGGAGACCGTGGTTCCCCGCTTCGACCTCGCCAGGCGCGGCGTCTATCGGTCGATGAGCGTGCAGTACTCTCGCGGCTGCCCCTACTCCTGCGAGTTCTGCGACGTGATCGAGCTGTTCGGCCGCGTACCCCGCGTGAAATCCCCGGACCAGGTGATCGCCGAGATCGAGGCGCTCCACGCGACTGGCTACCGGGGCAGCGTCTTCATCGTCGACGACAACTTCATCGGCAACAAGCGGTCGGTGAAGGAGCTGCTGCCGCGCCTCGTCGCCTGGCAGGCGGCCCACGACCGCCCGTTCACCTTCTACACGGAGGCGAGCGTCAACCTCGCCGCGGACCCGGAGCTCTTGCTGCTGATGGTCGACGCGGGCTTCTGCTCGGTGTTCCTCGGCATCGAGACCCCTTCGGTCGCGGCGCTCGAAGGCGCCGGCAAGAAGCAGAACCTAGGGGTCGATCTGCGCGTGGCCGTCGAGACGATCACCCGCGCGGGCATCGACGTGATGGGGGGTTTCATCGTCGGCTTCGACACCGACACGGCCGAGACGTTCGAGGCGCAGCGCGCGTTCCTCGAGGATCTGCCGGTGCCCGTGGCCATGGTCGGCCTCTTGATGGCGCTGCCCGGCACCGCGTTGTGGAAGCGGCTCTCGCGAGAGGGGCGCCTCGAACGCCGTTGCAACGGCGACCAGTTCACCCGCCCCAACTTCGTCCCCGCCATGGGCGAGGTCGAGGTGCTCGAGAGCTACGCGAAGCTCATGACCGAGCTCTACTCCAACGACGGCTACTACCGTCGAGCCGAGGCCCAGGTCGAGACGCTCGGTCCACCGTGCGTGCCCACGCCGATCACCCTCGCCGACGTGATGCTCGTCGTCCGCTCGGTCGTGGAGGTGGGCATCCTCAGCGATCGGCGCGTGCCGTTCTTCCGCCTCATGATCGGCTCGCTGCGCCGGGGCGGCGTCGGGCTCCGAGCGGCCACGACCGCGGCGATCGTCGGCGAGCACATGATCCGCTACACGCGCGAGCACCTCCTGCCGCGCATCGAGCAGTCGCTCGTAGAGGCCCGACGCGAACGCGCTGCCGCGGCGTAGCTTCTCCTCGGACCGGCCGCTCGGCGGAGGCGGCTGTGGTGCTCACACTCCTCGTGACCTCTTCAGCGATAGCGCGATCGCCGCGCCACGAGCCGGAGCGCCTGGCTGCCCGCCACCGACCCGCCGCCAGGTGTCACCTCGACAGGCGGCGATAGAGCAGCCGGCCACCGACGCACGAGGCCACGACGGCCTCGTCTCCTCGACGGTGCCAGACAGCGGCCGAGTTGCTCCGGATCAGCCCTTCTCGCGGGGCGTAGCCCGTGAGGAAGGACAGGCACTCCCCCTCGGTCAGATCGGCCTCGAGCCTGTAGAGGGCGAGGGTCCCGTGAGACGTGGGTGGGGTCAAGCCCTGGTGCTGGCGAATGTTGCGGGCCGTCGCGGGCAGCGCCGCGACGATGGGTGGCTCCGCCGAGCAAGCTGCCAGGGTCAGGGCCACCGTCAGCAGGTGCCGCTTGGCCATGCGCGCTCAGGCCGCCGACGCCGGAAGGGCGTAGAGAGCGCCGCCGCGCAGGACCCGCCCCGCGTTGGTGAGCTCGTGGAGGACGAGGAGGACGGTGGTGGCTTCGTCCAGGGGAATGCCGGCCTGCGCCATGAGCGCCCTGCGCCCCCGGGGGCGACCGTCGCCGAGCGTGGCGAGGATGCGCTCGCGGACGTCCGCGCGGCGGCGAGCGATCCCAACGAACAGGTCGGCGGACTCCCCCAGATGCGCCCTGGCCATGAACCCGAGGTAGCCGGCTCTGCATCCGCGCGACATGACATCGATCACGGGGATCGTCGCCGGGACGGGCGCCCGAGGTCCCGCCGCACACCTCGAGGTCCCACCGGTGACACGTCGAGACATCGGCGCCTGCGACCGAGCTCGCCCAGATGAGGACCGACCGGCTCCTGCTCGGTGGGGGATCGAGCTGGACGCAGAATGGTTCTACGGTCACGACGACGACCCGTGGGCATCACGGCCTCCGCGACGGCGCGCTCAGTTGCAGGTTCTGACGAACTTGCCGACTGCCGAGGTGTGCCAACCTGAGGCGGCCTCCGATCGCAGGATCAGCCATCCTTCCCGTCGGACGTCCCATCGCCTGCCACGTCGCCCACGCGGTCGCCGCCGTCGCCGGCCTCGAGGGTGGCATCGGTCGACGTGTCGACGGCGTCGAGGCCAGTGTCGACCCGAATCGGATTGCAGTAGGCCCGTGCATAGATGCCATCCATGCAAGGGGACACGACCACGGCGCCGTCGGTGCAGCAGGCGACCGTCACATCGACCCCTCCGCACTTGCAAACCGCGAGGATCCCGTCCTTCGTGCACGAAGGTGGGATGTCGCAGGGGTCCATGTCTCGGCTCGGCTCGGCACCATTCTGGTCGGCGGTGCTGCACCCCACCAACATGAATAGCAGCGGTATGAGCGTCCACATACAGCCCAAACCTGCACCGACCATACCAGCGCCGTTCGCCGCTCCGGCTTGCGAGACCCCACCCCTCAGCAACAATGAGGCGTTTGCGCGATGGCGGTCGATTGGGTCGCGGCTTCTCGCGGCGTAGTCAAGCCGTCGCGGAATCGTCCCGTTGGAGCCCGGGCAGCCCAGCGAGGAGGGTCAGGGCTTCTTGGCCTTCTCGGCACAGGCGCCCAGCGCCTCGGAGGCCGCGCCGCACGCGCCGCCGAGGGCCTTGTTGCAGGCGGCCGCCGCTTTGCAGGCGTCGTGCGAGCTTGCCAGGCACGCGTCGGCCTTCTCGCGGAGGGGCTGGCACTGCTTCTTGCGCTCGACCTCCACGCACATGGTCTGCGCGCCCTCGAACTCGCCGCACTTCTTGGCGCAGGCGTGCGGCGGTGGCTTGGCGCCCTTCTCTAGGCACTGCTCCCAGCACGTCTGCTGGACGGTCACCTCCTTCGAGGCCGCGCAGGTCGCGTTGACCTTCTTGCGGCACGCGGTCTCTTGCTGCGCGAGCGCGTCGCATCCGGCGATGGCCTTGCCGCACTTGCGCGCGGCCTCGTCGCACGACGGACCGGCCTTGGCGAACGTCGGAGGGAGCGACGCATCGAGGCAGCCGAAGTACTTCGCCGTGTCGGGCGCATCCACGTCGAAGCCGACCGAGCGGCACGTGTCGTGGAGGTAGCCGCCTTCGCCGCACGGCCCGAACGCCCACGCGTCGCAGCCGGCCAGCCGATCGACGGCGGTCGTCGCGGTGGGGCGTGCGGTGGGCGACGCGCTCGTGGTCGGCGCCGCAGAATCGATCGGTGTCGCGACGCTCGACGACGTGGTGGGTGATTCGGGTGTCGCTACCTTCGGGCCGGGCGAACACGCGCCGGCCGCGAGCGTGGTGACCCAGGCGAGGAAACGCGCCCGATCGACCTTCATCGCGCCGCGAGGATACCGACCCTTGGCCACTCAGGGAAGCGCTCCGCGCCGGCGCCGGACTTGCCTTCCCAAGCTAAGCTACCCGCTGCTAGCGCGGAGCGTCGACAAACAAAGGCGAGCAAGGTCGTCGAGCAAGGTCATCGGCTTCCCGAATCCGTTTCAGTTTCAGAAGCGACTTCGTCCCCACCACGGCCTCGGCGTGGGAGAGCCCTCGGGGAGGGGCACCCACCGACGTGTCCACCTGAACGGCCTCTCCTCAGCCGGCTTCATCGGCATCTCCGTCTCGGAGGCAGCGCGAGGGCGCGAGGCGAGCGAAGTCGTGGACACGACCGAGGACGCAGTCGGCCGCGACCTCCCCAGCCGCGAGCCCGCAGGTCATGCCGCGTCCCCCCAGCGCCCCGAGCCAGAACAGGCCAGGACATCGGGGATCCTCCCCGATCACGGGCTCGCGGTCGAGGGTCTGGGTGCGCAGGCACGCCCACGCTCGACGAACGGCGCCGCGCGCGAGGCTCGGCGCGATCGCCCCGAGCCTCAGCCCGAGCGCGCCCGTATCGAGCTCGGTGGGAGGGACGCCAGCGGCCCACGGCTGCTCGTCGCAAGGGCTGACCAGCATGCCCCCCGACTCCGGCCGGAAGTAGACCTCGCCACCTGGATCGAGTCTCCAGACCAGCGGGCCCCGTGACAGCCCAGGGGAAACCTCCAGGAGGGCGAGGTGACGACGGTGCGGGACGAGGGGCAGCGAGGCGCCGCACCCTCGACCGAGATCGGCGGCCCAGGCGCCAGCGGCGAGGAGGACCACATCGCTCGCGAGGACGCGACCGTCGGCGAGCTCGACCCCGGTCACTCTTTCTGCACGGGTCTGGACTCTCAGCACCTCCGCCCCCACCTCCAGCACGGCACCCTCCGAGCGCGCCCGCCGCGCCAGGGTCTGACACACCGCGTGGATGTCCAGGACGCCATCACCAGGGACGTGGGCCGCCGAGAGCCTTGCCCGGAGGCCAGGGGAGCACAGCGACAGCTCCCGATCGTGGAGGCTGACGCAGGACACCGCAGCGCGCTGGGCGGTCGCCACGAACTCGGTCACCGCCGGCCGAGCGGCCACGTAGAGCGCACCCGTTCGTAGGATGGGCTCCTCGAGTCCGAGCTCCGATAGGAGGTGCAGACTGCGCAAGGCCAACGCAGTGTGGCACGGGGTCTGCTCCACGTGCCGGAAGATGGCCGCGTTTCGCCCTGAAGCGTGCGAGGCGAGCAGCGGCTCGCGCTCGAGCAGGCGCACGCGGACCCCCGCACGCGCGAGGTGCCAGCTCACCGAGAGCCCAGCGATGCCGCCCCCGACGACGAGGACGTCCGCGCGCCTCATGCACCGAGGATCGCAACGACCTCAGCGATCGCGTCGAAGGGACAGCGCAGCGAGACCATGGTCTGCCCCTTGCGGACCTCCAGGACCACCTCAGCACCAAACCGAGCCACCTTCTTGCGCCGAGCCGTCACCCATCGCTCCGCGGCCCTCTCCACCGCCGACCTCTTCAGGTGCGAGCGACGCTCGACCGTCGCGGCGCGCTGGATGGCCTTCGCGCTCATCTTGCCCGGCTCCAGCGGCGCGTGGTGCCCGGGCACACGAACCTTTCCACGCGCGAGCTCCTCGGCCGTGTCGGCCTCGGGGGTGGCGGCCGCGAGCCCGATCAGCGCGAGCGACCTGGTCTGGCCGAGCTCGATGGCACGCTTGCGGGTGAGCTGGTCCGCGATCGCCATCAGTCGGTAGGCCACGGTGCGGGAGAGATCGAGCTCGCCCTTGGCGAGCGCCTCGAAGCTCGTGTAGCCGAGGGCGGCGTACAGCCGGGTGGTGGACAGCTTTTTGAGCGCCACGCCGATGTCGTAGAAGGCGTCGCTGATCTGACGCTTCTTCTCGCGCACATCGGCGATGAGCGCCTTGGCCTCGGCCACCGCATCGCGACGGGCGGCGCGCGCCTTGCGGAGCACGGCGTCGGAGGTCTTCGGGGACTTGGTCCGGGCGATGCTTTTCGGAGCGGACATGGGCGCGAGCGTAGACGAGATGTCCCTCCGGTGGGATGCCGAGGTGTCGCCGGCGGTACGTGCCAGAGTCCCCCGGCGATGGCGAACGGCCCGCTTCCGTGCGAACGTCGCGCGGGGGACGACGACATGACCGAGATCGAGGGGGCGATCGACATCGAAGACGTGCCGGACGCGGTGCTCGTGATCGAGGGCGGCGCGGTTCGACGGGTCAACGGGAGGGCCGCGACGCTCCTCGGAGCGCCGGCGAGTGCCTGGATCGGTAGGCCCGTCGCCAGTGTCCTCGCGGAGGACGAGCTCGCCCGCCTCTTCGAGGTGGAGCGCCAGCAAGCGGCCCACTGGGCGCTACCCGAGACCTTTCGAGCCCGCTTGCGCCACGCCTCAGGCCATTCCGTTCTCGTCGACCTCCGCTTCTCCCGCAGCGGCGAGCGGTGGGTGTTGTCGGCGAGAGACATGACCGAGACCTCCCGCGGGGAGGGCTTGATCTCGCGCCTGGCCGACCTCGCGGGCCGCTTCGACGACGACGTGGAGGCGCTGCTGCGGGCAGCGGAACCGCACTTCGTGGAGCTGGGGTGGACGCTCGCGTACAGCGTCGTCGAGGGTGCCCACGTGATCCCGACCCATGTGCTGGGCAGCGCCGACGACCCTGTCGCGCAGTATGGCCGCGCCATCCTCGGCCAGCGGCTCGACCGGGCAGCCTCACCGATCGCGTCCGAGGTCGTCGCAACGGGCCAGGCCCTGTTCCTGGACAACCTCCCGTCGACGCGGACCGCCCCCCTTCGCCTCGCCGAGGCGCTCGACGAGCACATGCGAGAGGCGAAGGTCCGGCGCAGCGTGTGGTGCCCGATATGGCGCGAAGGGGCGGTGGTGGCGGTGCTGGCCATGGCTGGCTCGGACCTCACCGACCACGACTTCGTGGCCATCCAGCTGCTGGCTGCGCAGCTCGGGGCGATCGCCCGCGCCGCCCGACTTCGCGCCGAGATCGTTCGACGGAGCCAGATCACGGCGCTCGGGGAGGTCGGCGCCCTCCTCGCCCACGAGCTCCGTCATCCCATCGCGGTGGTGATGGCTTCGCTCGGAATGCTGGGGCGAGAGACGGCGCTGAGCGCAGCAGGGATGGAAGCCCTGCGCGTCGTCCAGGAGGAGACCATTCGCCTGCGGCACACCATCGCAGACGTGCTGGGTTTCGCGCGACCCCTGGACCTCCGCCTCGAGCTCGTGCCGGTCCTGCCCTTGGTCGAGGAGGTGCTCGCGTCCATCCGCCACGTCCATCCCACACGCGCGATCGACGTCCAGATCGACCCGTCCCACGGAGTCCGCGCCGACCGTGAGCTCCTACGGCGCGTGCTGCTCAACGTGGTCGAGAACGCCTGCATCCACGCCGCACCCGGCGCCGCCATCGCGCTGCGAACGTCGGTCGCCGACGGCGCGTGTCGGCTCGTGGTGTTCAACGAAGGAGCGCCGCTCGATCCGCTGGTGGCTCAGCGCGTGTTCGAGCCGTTCTTCACCACGCACCGGGGCGGCAGCGGCCTGGGTCTGCACGTGGCGCAGCAAGGGCTCTCCGCGATGGGGGGGCGGGCCGAGTTCGAGCCCATCGAGCGAGGGGTGCAGCTGTCCCTGTGTCTGCCCTGCGCACCTCCGCCGAAGCGGCCGAGCGCGCCCTGACTGCGGTCGGGGCCCAGGTCTCACGGGCGGCGCCCTCAGATCTGCATCACGAACGTGCTGCCGCGTGGCTCGGCGGGGGCGACCCAGATGCGCCCACCGTGGGCCTCGACGGCCAGCTTGCAGAACGCGAGGCCGAGGCCGAGCTGGAGGCCCGCCTTCTCGCGCACCTCGACCACGCCGAACTTGTCGAACACCATCTCGCGGTACTCGGGCGCGATCCCCGGCCCCTGATCCGAGACGCGGAGCTCGGAGGTGTAGTCGCCCGAGCGCGGGGCGGCGCTGACCCGCACTCGCCCGCCACGAGGCGAGAACTTGAGCGCGTTGGAGACCAGGTTGTCGAGCACGCGGATGACCAGCGACTCGTCGATCGAGACGTCGACCGGCTCCCGCACCTCGAGCTCGAGGGTGATGTCGCGCAGGTGGGCGGCTGCCTGGGCGGCGTCCACCGCGTCGCGGGCCAACCGGGCCATGTCGGAGTGGGTTCGCTGCGGCTGCAGCCGACCCTGGTCGAGCTTGGCCGTGAGCAGGAGATCGGTGAGGAGGCGCTCGGCGCGGCCCACCTGGTTGCGGATCGCCGCGAGCTCGGGCCCGACCACCGCGGGCATGTCCCGACGCTCGCTCAGCAGCGAGGTGTAGCCCGCGATCGAGGTCAGCGGGCCGCGCAGGTCGTGGACCAGCATGTGGGCCAGCTCTTCTTGCAGGCGCATGAGGCGGGCGAGCTCGGCGTGCTGACGGTGGATGCGGGCCATCGCGCGCAGGCGCGCCCGCAGCTCGAGGCCACGCACGGGCTTGGTGACGAACTCCTCGGCGCCGGCGTCGTAGCCCTCGCGGAGGGTCTCGACCCCGGCGAGCGCGGTCACGAGGACCACGGGGATGGCGCGCGTCTCCGGGTCGTCCTTGAGGGCGCGACACACCTCGAAGCCGGTCAGGCCCGGCATCATCACGTCGAGCAGGATCACCTCGGGCCGCGTGGCGTGGGCGAGGGTGAGGCCCTCTTCCCCGGAAGCGGCGAGCGTGACGCGGAAGCCGTAGCCCGCGAGGGCGCGCTCGAAGCCTTGCCGCACTTGATCGTCGTCGTCGACGACCAGGACGTGCACTTCTTGACCGTTCACGGCCGCCTCCTCGGAGAGGCGCAGGGAACGACGGGACTTCGGTCGGCCATGAGAACCCTCCGTCTCAGGGAACGGACCCCGAGCAGAAGCCTTTAGGCGCCCACGGATCTTTCGGCACCTGCGCGCACCCAGGAAGAAGGGCGCTCAGCGCCGGGGATTGCGGGCGGCCTGGGCGTTGCGCACGTGACCACACACGCGCTCGAGGAAGTTGTCACCCTTGCGCTCGAACCGGTGGACCCCGAGGCGAGCGAGCACCTCCACGTCCTGCTCCTGCGCGCCGGCGCTCACCGCGACGATCTCGGTCTGCACATCGAGCCCGCGCAGGTGCATGCAGAGCTCCATGCCGCTCATGCGGGGCATGTGGAGGTCGAGCACCATCAGATCGGGCAGCTCCCGGTGGATCTCGGCGAGCGCCTTCTCGCCGTCGGCGGCCGAGGCCACCGCGCAGCCGGGGATCCGGGCCTTGATCGTGAGGCACATCATCTTGTTCATCGTGGGCTCGTCGTCGACCACGAGCACACGGAAGGGGCCGGTCTTCATGGTTCGATGGAGCTCCGCGAGCCGACCGAGCTGGTGGGAGAGAGCGCGCGCATCCGGGCGCGTGTCGGGGTCCTTCCGCAGGGTCTCGGCCACGAGATCGGCGAGCAGCGCCGGCACGTCGGCGTTGAGCACGCGGACGTCGGGCGGCTCCTCGCTGATGTGCTTGGAGAGGATGTTGACGAGCGTGGGCCCTTCGAAGGGCAGCTGCCCGGTGAGGAGCTGGAACGCCATGATGCCGAGGGCGTAGACGTCGGCGGGGCCGCGCGCCTCGCCCTCCCGGCCGATGAGCTCGGGCGCCAGGTACTCGAAGGTACCGCAGAGGCCCTCGGGGCCGACGACCTCGCCGGACGAGAGCAGGCCGAAGTCCATCAGCACGACGCGGTTGTTCGGGGCCAGCATCACGTTGGCGGGCTTCACGTCGCGATGGACCATCCCGCGCTCGTGCACGGCCGCGAGCGCGTCGGCGACGCCCCGCAGCACGCGGAGCACCTCGGCGACCTCGGGGAGCTTGCCGCTCCCCAGCCGTGCGTCGAGGTGTTCGGCGAGCGTCTTGCCGTAGATGCGCTCCATCACGAAGAAGTCGTGACCGTCGTGCACCCCCATCCAGTGGACGGCGGCGATGCCAGGGTGCTGCAGCATGGCGAGGCCCTGCGCCTCCGTGCGCAGCGCGAGATCGTCTCGTTCGAGCGAGATCTTGAGGGCGACCTTGCGACGGAGTCGCACGTCGGTGGCCTCGTAGACCACACCCATCCCGCCCCAGCCGAGGACGTCGCCGATCTTGAACGCGTCGGCGACGAGCGCGCCCCGCGCGAGGTGACCGGGCCCGACCGCGACGCCAGGGAGGCTCGCGCGGCCTCCTGGCTCGATCGATGCTGCGGCGCTCACGGGCGGACCGTGGGGCTCTCGTTGTCGTTGGGAGGCACGGGGATGGTGTCGAGCCCGTCCTCGTCCTCTTCGAACAGCTCGATGTCGTCCTCGAGGAGTGGGACCACCGAGATCGCGGAGCGGCGCGTGGCGACGGGGACCACGACGCTGCGGAAATGGTGGAAAGGGACGGGCGGCGCGTTCAGCTTGGCGAGCTTGCGCGGCTGCGCGGGGGCAGGTGGTAGGACAGTCTTGCAGATGGCTTGCATAGGAACACCCCGAGGCTGGACCTCATGTGCAGCGGGCGCCGTGTCGACGCCCAGGGTCGTGTTGGTCGGAGCTTCGTGCCCCGCTCACCAAGGGGGACGGACGTACAGCGCCGGACTTGAGGAGTTGTTTCATGGCGAGAGGCTGCTGCGGAGCTCCCCGAGAGCATAGAGAGCGTGGCAGAGGGGCTCCGTGGCCGTGCCGTTCCGCGCCGACACCTCGAGCTCGTGGAGCGCCGGGGCGATGTCCATGGCCGCGATGGCGAGGACGGCTCCCCGGAGCGCGTGGGCCACGCGGGCGACCTCTCCCCAGTCCTCGCGGGCGGCGGCGGCGCGCATCGTCGCGGAGAGTTCCTGCTCCGATGCGAGGTAGATTGCGACCACGTCAGCGACGAGTGTGGGATCGTCACCGAGCGCTGCGCGGAGAGCTCTCAGGTCGAAAGGGGAGGACACACGAAGGAACGTTGCAAGCGCTGCGCCGCACATCCTCTCTAAAGGCTCTGGCACCTGGACCGTTCTGGTCGGTATGTCGACCCCCGACACGCCTGCGCCGCGCGTGCTGATCGCCGAAGACAGCGCGGCCGCGCGCCGCGTCCTCTCGCTCCTCGTCCGCACGGCGGGACACGAGGTGATCGTGGTCGGCGACGGGGAAGAGGCGCTCGCGGCGCTGGTGGCGCCCGACGGCCCGAACATCGCGGTGCTCGACTGGGAGATGCCCGGCCTGTCAGGGCCCGAAGTCTGTCGGCGGGTACGCGCCGGCGCCTGCGGAGAGCGCTACGTCTACCTGGTCCTCCTCACGGCCCACGACGATCCTCGACGGATCGCCGAGGGCCTCGACGCTGGTGCCGACGACTTCGTGACCAAGGGCGCCGACGCGGGCGTCTTGCGGGCACGCCTGCGTACCGGCGCGCGGGTCGTGCGGCTGGTGCACGACCTCCACGCCGCCCGGGAGTCGCTGCGGGAGCAGGCCACACGCGACGCCCTGACCCGGCTCTGGAACCGCGGCGCGGCCCTCGATCTCCTCGACACGGAGACCGCCCGCGCCGAGCGCTCGGGCAGCGACGTCGGCGTGCTCCTGTTCGACGTGGACCACTTCAAGACCGTCAACGACACCCACGGGCACCTGGTCGGAGACGACGTGCTCCGCGAGCTCGGGAAGCGGCTCTCGTCGACGCTGCGGGCGGGCGACATCCTCGGCCGCATCGGTGGCGAGGAGCTCCTCGCGATCCTTCCCGTGGAGTCGAAGGCCCACGCACGGCTCGCCGCAGAGCGCCTGAGGCTCGCCATCGCGCGGGCGCCGTTCCCGACCCGGGTCGGGCCTCTCGAGGTCACCGCGAGCGTCGGCGTGACCTCGCTGCGCCACGTGGGCACCCGCGAACGCGAGGCGCTGCTCGCCGACGCCGACAGCGCGCTCTACCGGGCCAAGCACGCGGGGCGCAACCGCGTGGTCGCGCCCTGGGACTCCGCGGTGACCTCGGCCGAGGCCGTGGCGGCCCTCGTGACACGGCGGAGCGGGCGCGCCGGGTTGCCGGAGAGCGTGGTGTCGTCGGGGAACCGACCGTAGACGACCGAACCAGGCGCCACCGTGCAACGATCGCCGAGGATCACCCCCGGCATGATGACGGCGCCGCTGCCGATCCAGCACCCGCGACCGATCACGATCGGGCGCGTGAGCACCGTGGGCGCGTCCGTCACGCGCTCGCCGCGACCGTCACCGTATTGGCTGGTCACGACGACGTGCGGGCCGAGGTGCGTGCCGTCGCCGACGCGCACGCCACCCTCGCCGAGCACCATGGCGCCGGCGGCGATCACGACCCAGTCGCCGAACGACACGTCGGCGCCGCTGCGCGAGCCGTAGACGTAGCTCCCGGCCTGCAGCGTGCACTTCTTGCCGAACGAGAGGCGCTCGGGGTGCTTGATGACGACGGCGGGCTCGAGCAGCACGTCGAAACGCGCGGCGACCTTGGCCTTGGTGACCCAGATCGACAGCGCATGCCGCAGGTTCTTGCCGATCACGCGGCCTCGGCGCGGGCGCGCACGACGGCCTGGGTCAGCTCACCGAGGGTCTGGGCGTCGGCGGCGTCGGCGTCGCGGAGGCGCACGTCGAGCTCCTGCTCGATGATCGCGACCAGGGTGAGGTGCTGCAGCGAGTCCCACCCCGGCACGTCGTCGGGCGAGGAGGCAGGACCGAGAGTCGAGGGCGGCACGCCGAAGACGTCGGCGGCCAGGGCGCGAATGCGTTCGAAGGTCTCCATGACGAGCTCCTGTGCAAGTGTCAGGCGCGAGGTCGCGTGCGAGCGACGAAGCCCACGTTCACGGCGAGTCGTTGCGCGGCCGCCTCGGCCAGCGAGAGGCCGGGGTGGGGGAGGACGCAGCGCTCGATCACGTCGAGCCCGGCGTCGAAGAGCAGGGCCTCCACCTCCTCGACCGAGCGGAAGTGGCGGATGTGGTCGATGGCCGGCGCGTCGATGCAGGTGGTGCACAGGAGGTGCCCACCGTCGGAGAGGAGCTCGCGGGCGCGGACCAGGAAGAGGTCTGGCCGCTCGACGTGCTCGAGCACCTCTCCCATCACGACGATGCCGAACGGGCCGTCCACGTCGGCGCCGAGGAAATCGGCCTCGCGCACGTGGACGGCGGGCAGCGCGCCGAGCGCGCCGGAGGTGAGGAGATCGTTGCAGAGCGCCACGCTGGTCGGCGACAGGTCGATGGCCTCGAAGCTCTCGGCGCACCCGAGGCGAGCGGCGGCCGCGAGGTGCAGGCCGTGCCCTGGCCCCACCTCGAGGTAGCGCCGGACGCGCGGCAAGCGGGCGAGCGCGTGCAGGAGGAAGCGCCGCAGGACGACGTGGTTCTCCCAGAAGAACCCGGTGAGCGCGAGGCCCTCCATGTACTGCTGCATGTACACCGGCGAGAAGTAGACGTCGGACGCGACGTCCGCGAACGAGGTGTGGCGATACCGTCCATGCCGGCGGAAATAGACCTGCTCGCGCAGGGTGTCGCGCACGACGAGATCGTACGCCGCGGCGAGCGAGGTCGCGCTGTTGCCGCGGGAGAGCGCGTGGCGCACCCACGCGCTGAGGTCGCGCCGCTCCTCGTCGTGGAGGGTCGAGAGCGCCGCCTCCACCGGCCGACGCTGCCGGGGGTTCTTCTGGCCGATGGCCTCGACGAGCTCCTCGATCACGCCGCACGCTCCGCCGCGACGCCGAGGACCAGCTTGACGCCGCGGGCGACGCGCTCGATGTCCGCGCGGGTGAGGTTGAGCGCGGACGGCAGGTTGATGCCGCGCGACGACACGTCGTAGGCGACGTGGTTGCGACGGTGCGCGGCCCGGGCCTCGGAGAGGTGCGCGAACGCCGGCAGCTCCGAGAGCGGGTGGAAGAACGGGCGCACGTCGATGCCGAGCGCCGAGAGCCCTGCGTAGAGGGCCTCCTTGCGCAGCCGGTGTCGTCGGTCGAGGAGGAGGGTGGTCATCCAGTAGGACTGGTGGACCGTGGGGCGCTCCACGTTGAGCGAGATGCCGGGCACGTCGGCGAGGGCCTCGGCGTACCACGAGAAGATGCGGCGCTTCTGGTCGACGAGCTCGTCGAGGCGCTGCAGCTGGGCGAGGCCGAGCGCGGCGGGCAGCGCGCCCATGCGGTACTTGAAGCCGACCTCGCGGTTCCAGAACCAGCGATCACCCGGGTCGCGGCCGTGATCGCGCAGGACGCGAACGCGGTAGGCGATGTCGTCGCGGTCGGTGACCAGCATGCCACCTTCACCCGTGGTCATCGTCTTGCTGCCGTGGAACGAGAACACGCCGACGTCGCCGAGGGAGCCCGCCATGCGGCCGTCGCGGCGGGAGCCGACGGCCTCCGCGGCGTCCTCGATCAGCGCGAGTCCGTGCCGCTCGGCGAGGCCACGCAGCGCGGCCATGTCGCAGACGGCGCCGTACAGATCGACGGCGATGATGGCCCGCGTGCGCGACGAGATGCAGGCCTCGACGGCCGCCGGGTCGATGCACCAGTCGGTCTCGTCCACGTCGGCGAACACCGGCGTCGCGCCCACGTAGACGACCGGCGCCGCGGTGGCGATCCAGGTCAGCTCGGGGACGATCACCTCGTCGCCCGGCCCGAGGTCGAGCGCGGCGAGGGCGAGGTGCAGGCCGGCCGTGCACGAGGGCAACGCGAACGCGTGCCGCACGCCGTGACGCTCGGCGAACGCGCGCTCGAAGCGGTCGGGGTAGAGCCCGGCGTTCTCGTACCAACCGTGGCGGACGGCCTCGAGGACGAGCTCCTCCTCGAGGGAGCCGATCGAGGGCCCGGCCACGGGCACCCGGGGGCTCACGGGTCCTCCGTGGCGCGGAGATACCCTCCCGGGCCCACGCTGATCAGGAGCTTCGCGTCCACGTCCTCGTCGATCGAGAATCGCGGGCACTCGCGCAGGAACTCGGTCACCGCGCTCCGCGGATTGCTCGTGCGGCTCCAGCGCTTGCCGGCGTAGAGCTCCTCGGGCAGGTCCGAGACCAGCGTGTCGAGCACGACCAGGTAGCTGCCAGCGCCGACCAGCGGCGCGTACGCGCGCAGCTCGGCGAGCACGTGCTCGTGGGTGTGGTCCGAGTCGAGGACCACCAGCACCGGGCCGCGCCCGTCGACCAGGTCGTAGACCTGCTGCACGATCGCCGGGTCGGTCGAGGATCCCTCGACGAGGGCGAAGCGCTCCCGCATGGGGTGGGCCTCGAGCGCCGTCCGGTTGTGCGGGCGGATCTCGCGGTCGACGCCGATCGCGAGCCGGTCGCCGCCGAGCAGGGAGAGCATCGAGGCGTGGAACACGAGCGAGCCGCCGTGGGCGATGCCCGTCTCGACGATGACCCGGGGCTCGACCTTGAAGATCAGCTCCTGGAGCGCCATCACGTCCTGCGGGACCTGGACGATGGGGCGCCCCATCCAGGTGAAGTTGTAGGCGTACTTGTACGGCGCGACGGCGCGGGCCCACATGCGCGAGAGCGCGTGCAGGTCCCGGTCCTCGCGGAGCCGACGGATGTTGTCGCGGACTTCCGCGACGTGGTCGGGGTGGACGTGGCTGGCTTCGGGGTTCACGCGGCGAGCTCCTTCCAGGGGATGGTCTCGGACACGATGCAGGAGCGTCCGGCGGGCCCGACGTTGGCGAGCAAGTCGAGCGCGGTGACGAACGGGGTGAAGGGGCCGTGCAACTGCGGCCAGGGGTGGGTGGCGTAGCGGACGTAGCGGACGTCGACGCCGGCTTGCTCGAACTTCTGGTGGTCCAGGTAGTCGAGGGCACCGCGCCCGGTGACGTAGGTGGTGCCGGAGAGGTGCATGACGATGTCGAGCACACGGTTGGAGTTGGCGCCGGGGATGCCGAGCTCGGAGGAGAAGACGACCCGCGGCGGACGCAGGGCGAAGGCCGAGAGGAGCGCGTCGAGGCCCGCGACCGTCCAGTCGAGGAGCCAGGGCGAGTCGACGGCGTAGGTGGCCTCGGCGACCGCCATCATCGCGTCGAGGTAGGGCGCCTTGGCGTAGGCCTGGCGGAGGGTGAGGAGGTGCTTGCGGGCGAAGGTGCGCTCCGAGAGCTGCACGTCGCGGATGGGCTGCCCGAGCTCCGCGCGAACGGGGAGCGTCAACCAGCTGATGCCCGTCACCGTCTTGACTTGCACCCGGTTGACGAAGCTGCCCTTCGAGAACGCGACGTCGTCGTAGTGGACGTACACGTCGCACAGACGAATCTGCTCCAACATGCCCACCCAGGGCAGGAACATCGGCTGGGAGATGACGACGCAGGTCATGATGCTCGGGCCTCTGCTCGCAGACCTAGCAAGGGGAAGGCCAGGTCCCGATCGGACACGTTCACGGGCGGCAGCGGCCAGGCGATGGACAGGGAGGGGTCGTCGTAGCGGACGCCGATCGACAGCTCGGGGGCGAACGGCTCGGAGATCTCGTAGAGGACCTCGGCGCCAGCGGTGAGCGTCTGGAACCCGTGGGCGACGCCGCGGGGCACGTAGAGGGCACCGTCCCCCTGCCCGAGGACGTGGGCCTCCCACCGCAGGTAGGTCGGCGACCACGGCCGCAGATCGGCGACGACGTCGTAGATTCGGCCCACGAGGCAGCGGACGATCTTCACCTCCTCGCGCGGCGCGGCCTGCAGGTGCATGCCCCGCAGGGTGCCCACCCGGCGCGAGCGGGAGAGGCTGGTCTGCAGGAAGGTCTGCTCGAGCCCGGCAGCCGCGAACGACTCGGCGCAGAACAGCCGCTCGAACGAGCCGCGGCGGTCGACGTGACGGGCGCCGTGGATGCGGACGACGCCAGGGATGCTCGTGTCGTCGAAGATCACGGGAAGACCTCCACCGAAGGGACTGCGGTGATGAAGCGGCCACCTCTCTCGAGGAAGGCGCGCTG
>Ga0154020_10000373_pt1 | contig 54416 bp, 44 predicted proteins | sample Klosneuvirus_201_FD_109709 | JGI IMG/M metagenome (GOLD analysis project Ga0154020, IMG submission 109709) | Active sludge microbial communities from wastewater, Klosterneuburg, Austria - Klosneuvirus_20160825_MG | ecosystem: Engineered > WWTP > Aerobic digester > Activated sludge | place... | reverse complement strand
GGGGGGGGGGTGGGGGGGGGGGGGCATGACGACCCGATGCTCGGTGGTGGGCGGGGCCGGGTACACGGGCGGGGAGCTGCTGAGGCTGCTGCTGGACCATCCGGAGGCGGAGGTGTCGCAGGTGACCTCGCGGCGGCTGAGCGGGGCGTTTGTGCACACGACGCACCCGAACCTGCGCGCCCGGACGCGGCTGCAGTTTGTCGCGCCGGACCAGTTGGAAGGGTGCGACGTGCTGTTCCTGTGCCTGCCCCACGGGGAGGCGGCGGGGCAGATCGAGCGGTTTGCGAGCCTGGCGGAACGGGTGGTTGATCTCTCGGCGGACTTCCGGCTGCGGAGCGGTGAGGCGTATCGCGAGTGGTATGGGGGTGAGCACCCCGCGCCGGCGTGGCTGGAGAGGTTTGTGTACGGGCTGCCGGAGCTGGAGAGGGAGCGGCTGCGGGGCGCGCGGTTCGTGAGCGGGGTGGGGTGCAACGCGACGGCGGTGAACCTGGCGCTGCTGCCCCTGGCGCGGGCGGGGCTGATCCGGCATGCGATCGCGGACGTGAAGGTGGGGTCGTCGGAGGCGGGGGCGGAGCCGAGCGCGACGGGGCACCATCCGGAGCGAAGCGGGCGTGTGAGGCCCTTTGCGCCGGCGGGGCACCGGCACCAAGCGGAGGTGACGCAGCAACTGGGCGCGTTTGACCTGCACATGTCGGTGACGAGCGTGGAGCTGGTGCGCGGGGTGCTGTGTACGGCGCACGTACTGCCCCTGGCGCCGGTCTCTGAGCGCGAACTGTGGGCGATGTTCAGGGAGGCGTATGGCGGGGAGCCCTTCGTGCGGATCGTGAAGGACAAGGGCGGGATTCACAGGTATCCCGAGCCCCGGCTGCTGGCGGGGTCGAACTGGTGCGACGTGGGGTTTGAGGTGGACGCGCGGACGGGGCGGGTGGTGGTGATGAGCGCGATCGACAACCTGATGAAGGGCGCGGCGGGGTCGGCGGTGCAGTGCATGAACCTGATGTGCGGGTTGGATGAGCGGGCGGGGCTGACATTCACGGGCATTCACCCCGCGTGAGCGGGAGCAGGGAGCAGGGCGATGATTGTTGCGAAGATCGGCGGGAGCGAAGGGGTGGACATGGAGGCGGTGGCGGCGGACGCCGCGGCGCTGGTGGCGGGCGGGCACCGGCTGGTGTTGGTTCACGGCGGGTCGGACGCGACGAACCGGCTGTCGGAGAGGCTGGGGCACCCTCCCCGGTTCATCACGTCGCCATCGGGGCACACGAGTCGGCGGACGGACGCGCGGACGCTGGAGATTCTTCAGATGGCCTGCCGCGGAGAGGTGAACCAGGGGCTGGTGACGAGGCTGGTGAGGCGGGGCGTCGCGGCGGTTGGGCTGTCGGGCGTTGATGCGGGGCTGTGGGTGGGGACACGCAAGAGCGCGATCCGTGCGGTGGAGGACGGGCGGGTGGTGGTGATCCGCGATGACTTTACCGGGACGGTGGACCGCGTGAACACGAGGCTGCTCACGACGCTGCTGGACGCGGGGTTCACGCCGGTGATCTCGCCCCCGGGGATCAGCACGGAGGGGGAGGCGATCAACGTGGACGCGGACCGGGCGGCGGCGGCGACGGCGGCGGCGCTGGGCGCGGGGGAGCTGCTGCTGATGTCGAACGTGCCCGGGCTGCTGAGGAGTTGGCCTGACGAAGGGACGCTGATCCGGAGCGTCGGACGCGGGGAGATGGAGGGTGCCGAGCGTGCGGCGCAGGGGCGGATGAAGAAGAAGGTGCAGGGTGCGGCGCTGGCGCTGGGTGGCGGGGTGGTGCGGGTGGTGATCGGGGATGCGCGCCGGGTCGAGCCGTTGCGGGCGGCGCTGGCGGGAGAGGGGACGGTGTTTCAATGAGCGAGAGGAGCGAGGCGGTGGGAGGGGTGGATGGGTTGGGGCTGCTGAGGGAGTTGGTTGGGGTGCCCAGCGTGTCCGGAGCGGAGCGTGGGGCGGTGGAGCTGTTGGTGGGGAGGATGCTGGGGCTGGGGATGGACGCGTGGATCGATGGGGCGGGGAACGCGGTGGGCGTGGTGAGCCACCCGGCGGCGGATGGATCGACGCGCGACATCGTGCTGCTCGGGCACATCGACACGGTGCCGGGCGTGGTGCCGGTGCGCGTGGAGGATGGATGTCTGTGGGGGCGGGGAACGGTGGACGCGAAAGGGCCGCTGGTGACGGCGGTGCTCGCGGCGGCGGGGGCGAGGGTGCCCCGGGGCGTGCGGGTGATCGTGATCGGGGCGGTGGAGGAGGAGGCGGCGACATCGCGCGGGGCGCGGCACGCGGCGCGCGAGTGGGCGCCCGCGGCGTGCATCATCGCGGAGCCCAGCGGTGCCGGCGGGTTCACGATCGGCTACAAGGGGCGGCTGCTCGCGCGGTATCGGCGGACGAGGGGGTTGGCGCACTCGGCGCGGGCGGACCTGTCTGTGGCGGACAGCGCCTTCGCGTGGTGGGGGCGCGTGATGGAGCGCGCGCGCGGGCTGGGGCGTGAGGGGGCGTTTGAGTCGGTGCAGGCGACGCTTCGCGCCGTGCGGACGGAGAGCGATGGGCTGACCGAGCGGGTGGAGTTGGAGGCGGGCTTCAGGCTGCCACCGGGTGTGACGCCGGAGATGGTCGAGGCGGTCTGTCGTGAGGGCGCGGCGGAGGGGGAGGAGGTGGAGTTCAGCGGGGGCGAGGAGGCGCACGTGTCGGAACGGGGCTCGGCGGTCGGCCGCGCGCTGTCGGCGGCGATCCGGGCGGAGGGATTGGTGCCGACGCCGAAGTTGAAGACGGGGACGTGCGATTTCAACGTTGTGGGGCCGGTGTGGGGGTGCCCGATGGCGGCGTACGGGCCTGGGGATAGCGCGCTAGATCACACGCCCGAGGAGCGGGTGGCGGTGGAGGAGTTTGAGCGTGGCGTGCGTGTGTTGACGCGGGCGCTTGAGGGGCTGGCGGAGGAACTGGCGGAGGGGTTGGCGGTGGAGGGTGTACGTGTGGCACAACCGACAGGGCGCGGTGTGTAGGTGGGCACTGGGGCGCAAAAACGGCGATCGATGGGGGATTGGTGTCTGGGTCTGTGAGGGGTTTCCTCTTGCTCGCCTTGGCGGGGTCTGGTAACGTGGCGGGGTCGGTCCGAGGGGCGTGGGTGGCCGTGGGGGCCTCCGAGCTGTCCCGGGAGGGCTGTATGAGCGATCCCAGTGCGAAGCCGGATTTGGAAGGTGTGGAAGGCGTGGTGAAGTGGTTTGACCCTCGCAAGGGGTTCGGGTTTATTGTGGGGCCCGAGGGGCAGGACATCTTCGCGCACTTCAGCGTGATCCAGGGCGAGGGCTTCAAGATGCTGAAGGACGGGAGCACCGTGTCGTACGACGCGGTGAAGACGGACAAGGGGTGGAAGGCCACGCGCGTCACGCGGACCGAATCGGTCGAGGTGACGGAGGCGGGCAAGTCCAAGGGGTATACGCGCAGCCCGAGGCGGTGAGGGCGGCGCTGGGCGGTTGTCGCCTTGTCGGGCCGCTGGGGGGGGGCCTGGTGGGTGTTCTAGCGCGCCGGGGCCGGGGATGTCGGGCGGGCCTGGGACTCGCTGCGCTGGATTTCGAGCGCGGTGGGGTAGGCGAGCTCGATGCCTTCTCGGCGCATGTCGTCCAAGATGCGGAGGTTGATGGCCTGCTGGGCGTCCATGAACTGGGCGTAGTCGGGGGAGAGGACGAAGTAGACGCACTCGATGTCGAGCGAGTAGGGGCCGATGGAGCGGAAGTGGCAGCGGTCGAGTCGTGTGTTGAGTTGAGCGCGGACCGCGTTCTTGACGATCTCGACGAAGCGGAGAACCTTGTCGGTGGGCGTCTCGCAGATGATGCCGACGACGGTGACGACGCGTCGTTCCTTCATCGTGCTGAAGTTGTGGATACGGCTGGAGAGCAGGTCGGTGTTGCGGTAGACCATGATCTCGCCGGAGAGCGAGCGGACGCGTGTGCTCTTGATGCCGATCTGCTCGACGATGCCGACCTTGTCGCCGACGAGGATGGCCTGTCCGACGAGGAAGGGCTTGTCGAAGAGGATGGAGAGGGAGGCGAAGAGGTCGCCGAGGATGGACTGAGCGGCGAGGGCGATGGCGATGCCGCCGATGCCCAGGCCGGTGATGAGGGGGGTGATCTCGACGTTGAGGTTGGCGAGTGCGAGGAGGATGAGGACGGAGCCGATGAGGAGGGTGGCGATGAAGCGGATGATGGTGGTGGCGCTGGCGATGGAGGGGTCGGGGGTGCCGTCGGCCTGCTTGGAGCGGGAGAGCAGTTGGCGGATGGTTTCTTCGATGACGAGGCGGCTGGAGAGGAGGAGTTGGAGCGCGACGGCGACGACGGCGGCGCCGCGGATGAGCTTGGCGACGGTGGCGCTCAGGACCAGGGAGTGGGAGCCGGCGTCGATGGCGACCAGGAGGACGCACCAGAAGCGGATGTCGGCGAGGACGGCGACGAGGACGTCGTCCCAGCGGGTGGCGGTGGCGGCGGCGATGCGTTCGAGGCGGGCCTTGAGGACGCGGCGGGTGATCCAGAAGGCGGCGTGGATGACGACGGCGGTGGCGAGCGCGACGATCCAGGCGCGGAGGGAGTTGCCGGCGAACTCGCGGGCGAGCGTGTCGGAGAGGGTGGAGGAGAGGTTTGCGGGGCCGAGGGTCACGGGCGGGGTGGTCATTTCGAACGATAGAAGGGGGCGGGCGGATGGCAACTGCGTGAAACTCGGGGGTGTGCGTGGGGGAGGCCGGGGCGGGCGGGGGATACCCTTGGCGCATGCCAATCCGAACCGCGTACGAGGGCAAGGTGGAGTATTTGCAGATTCTCGATGAGCAGGGGGTGCTCGACGAGGGGCTGGCGAAGGGGACGCTGAGCGACGAGGACGTCGTGGAGTTGTACACGTACATGGTGAAATGCCGCGCGGTGGACGAGACCGCGTTCAAGCTGCAGCGGGCGAAGCGGATGGGGACGTATCCGCAGAACAAGGGGCAGGAGGCGGCGGCGATCGGGTCTGGGTTTGCGGCGAGGCGCGGGGTGGACTGGCTGGTGCCCTGCTATCGCGAGAACGCGGCGCTGTGGATGCACGGGCAGCCGATGCACTATGTGTTCATGTACTGGATGGGGGACGAGCGGGGCTCGCAGATTCCCGAGGGGGTGTGCACGCTGCCGCTGTGCGTGCCGATCGGGACGCAGATGCTGCACGCGACGGGGATGGCGTGGGCGTTCAAGATGCGGAAGGAGCCCCGGGTGTGCATCACGTACTTCGGGGACGGGGCGACCAGCGAGGGTGACTTTCACGAGGCGATGAACTTCGCGTCGGCGTTCCAGGTGCCCTGCGTCTTCTTCTGCCAGAACAACCAGTGGGCGATCTCGGTGCCCCGCGAGCAGCAGATGAACAGCGCGACGGTGGCGCAGAAGGCGCTGGCGTACGACATGCCCACGACGCAGGTGGACGGGAACGACCTGTTCGCGGTGTACAAGGCGACGCGGGACGCGGTGGAGCGGGCGCGGAGCGGCGGGGGGCCGGCGTTCATCGAGGCGGTGACGTACAGACTGGCGGACCACACCACGGCGGACGACGCGCGGCGGTATCGCGACGCGCAGGAGGTCGATGCCTGGATGGGCAAGGACCCGCTGATTCGCCTGAAGAAGTACCTCACGGCGAAGGGGCTGTGGAACGACGCGAAGCAGGCGGCGGCGGACGAGACGGCGAAGCAGACCGCGACGGACGTGGTGAGAGCGGCGGAGGGGATCACGCCCCCGGTGGCGTCGGACATGTTTGATTTCACCTTTGCGACGATGACGCCGGAGCTGGAGACCCAGCGGGCCACGATGCGGACGCACAGCCTGGGGCAGCGGCCCGAGCAGGCCGGGCTGCGCGAGACGGTCAGGTAACTAGGACATTTGGCTATTTGCACCTTTGCGATGTGGCGATTTTTGGAGCCCCCATGCCCAGAACTGAACAGATGAACAAGCAGGGCCTGACGCTGGTCGACGCGATCAACGAGGCGTTGTATCAGGAGATGGAGCGAGACTCGCGGGTGGTGTGCCTGGGCGAGGACGTGGGGCTCAACGGCGGCGTGTTCCGCGTCACCGAGGGGCTGCAGAAGGTGTTTGGTCCGGACCGCGTGATCGACACGCCGCTGTCGGAGTCGGGGATCATGGGGACGGCGATCGGGCTGGCGATGGCGGGGATGAGGCCGGTGCCGGAGATCCAGTTCGAGGGGTTCATGGGGCCGGCGTACGACCAGCTTGTGAACCACGCGGCGAGGTACCGCAACCGCTCTCGCGGGAGCGTGACGGTGCCGATGACGGTGCGTGTGCCCTGGGGCGGGGGCATCCATGCTCCGGAACTGCACAGCGACTCGCCGGAGGCGATCTACGCGCACACGCCGGGGCTGAAGGTGGTGATCCCAAGCACACCCTACGACGCGAAGGGGCTGCTGCTGTCGGCGATCCGCGACCCGGACCCGGTGGTGTTCTTCGAGCCCAAGCGTGTGTACCGGTCGCACCGGGAGCACATCCCCGAGGAGGAGTACACCATCCCGCTGGGCCGGGCGAAGGTGGTCGCGGAGGGGACGGACCTGACGGTGGTGACGTGGGGCGCGTGCGTGCACACGTGCAACGAGGCGATGGACCACTTCCCCGAGGACGCGAGCGTGGAGCTGATCGACCTGCGGACGATCGCGCCCCTGGACATCGAGGCGATCGTGCAGAGCGTGGAGAAGACGGGGCGGTGCGTGATCGTGCACGAGGCTCCCAAGACGGCGGGGTTCGGCGCGGAGATCGCGACGATCATCCAGGAGCGGTGCTTCCTGCACCTGAGGGCGCCGGTGCAGCGGGTGACCGGCTTTGACGTGATGATGCCCTACTACAAGCTGGAGCAGCAGTACCTCCCCGACGCGAAGCGCGTGGAGGAGGCGGTGCTGCAGTGCCTGGCGTATTGAACCCGCGGGATGGGGCAGGGCGTGGCTACAGCCGTGCGTCGCGCCATGCGTGGAAGGTGCGTCGCCAGGCGGTGACGGCGTCGGCGTCGATGGGGACGCTGAGGACGCGTTCTTCGTCGGCGAGTTCGCCGAGGATCTCGCCCTTTGGCCCGACCACGATGGAGCCTCCGGCGTAGTGCAGGGGCTGGCCGAGCGCGCCGGGCTCCTGGCCCACGCGGTTGCAGGCGATGACGAAGGCCTGGTTCTCGATGGCGCGGGCGATGAGGAGCGCGCGCCAGTGTGGCTGGCGGACGTGGGGCCAGCAGGCGGCGATGACGAAGGCGGTGGCGCCGCGCTTCAGGCCGATGCGGAAGAGCTCGGGGAATCGCAGGTCGTAGCAGACGGCGGGGCAGAGGGTGAGGCCGCCCCAGCGCCAGGTGAGAACGTCCGTGCCCGGCTCGAAGCGTTCGAGCTCGGTGGGGAAGGGGTGGACCTTGGTGTACTCCGGGCCGGGGGAGCCGTCGGGGAGCGCGACGGAGAGAACGTTTCGGCCACGGCCTGCGGGAGTTTCGATCGTGCGTCCGCCGACGACCGTGGCACGCAGTTTCTGCGCGGTTTGGCGGAGAAAGCCGAGGATGCGCTGGTCGCGGTCGGCGGTTCGTGAAACGTCGAAGGAAAAGCCCGTGGCGAACATCTCTGGGAGGAGGACGAGGTCACCGGGCTCAACCGGGGTGGAGGCAAGGAGTTGAGCCGCCCGGCGGAGGTTGGCGTCGGGGTCCTCCCAGGCGATGTTGAGCTGGACGAGGTGGGCGCTGGGCATGGGCTCACGGTAGTACGGGGCGATGGTCGAAAGTGAGTGCTGAAAAACAGGAACAAGGCGGAGGCACGGAGGTCGGAAATGTCGGTGGCACAGGTGATTCGCGGGCGGGCATTCATGGAAGAAGTGATCGGGCCTGAGGTACGCGGCGCGGGGATCGTGCTTGCGAGCCGATCTCCCCGGCGTCGTGCGCTGCTTGAGGGCGCGGGGATATCGCACGTGTGCCTGACACCGGCGTTTGATGACGCGGTGCTGAAGCCGGGTAACGCGACGCCGCGCGGGTGGGTGATGTCGCTGGCCTTTCTGAAGGCGTGGGCGGCGGCGCGCGAGGGGGCGGAGGGGCTGATCCTGGGGGCGGATACCGCGTGCGTGCTGGACGGGGAGTTGATCGGCACGCCCCGCGACTACGCGGAGGCGGCGGGGATGATCCGGAGTTTTTCCGGGCGCGAGCACGAGGTGGTGACGGGCGTGGCGCTGGTGGACCCGCTGACCGGGCGCCGGTGCATGTTCGCGGACAGCGCCGTGGTGACGATGGGCGAGATCGGGGAGGAAGAGATCGAGCGGTATGTGGCGGCGGGCGCGTGGCGGGGGAAGGCGGGTGCGTACAACCTTTCCGAGAGACTGAGCGCCGGTTGGCCGATCACGTATGAGGGCGACCCGGAGACGATCATGGGCCTGCCGACCCGGCTGGTCGTCCGGGCGCTGCGAGCGAACTTTCCCCAGTATGTGGCCTGAGCACCGGATTACTTCATGAGCACACAAGACCTGACGCTTGGCGTGAGCGGCGCACTTGCCCCGCTGTGGATCGTGGCCCCGCTGGGCGTGGTGACGCTGCTGGTGGTGTCTGGGCACGTGCTGAGCCTGTGGAAGGCGGAGATGCCGGCCAGCCGCCGGAGGATCCGGATCGCGAACGGGCTGCTGATGATGATGTCGATTCCGCTGGGGGTGTATGCGCTGTCGGTGGCGGACCCCGCGGTGCAGAAGCGAGAGTTTCTGCTCTCGTGGATGATGATCGTGGGGCTGGTGACGCTGGTTCTGGCGTTGGCGGCGGGGGACATTCTGAACAACTGGCGGCTGTACTTTGCGGAGAAGCGGCGGCTGGCGCGCGAGATGCACGCGCCCGGGGGCCCGGAGGCGCAGGGCGCCGCGGGCTCGTGCTGAGAGGGTCGCGGGGCAGCCGCATAGCCTGTGCCCGATGCAGGGCGGCGCACAAGATGGCGGTGGTGAGCTCGCGGGTGCGGCGCGCGGACCGGTCCCTGGGTGGATCGCGCGGCCGCTGGTGCCGCTGTATCGCGCGGTGATCACGAGGCGGAATCGGCGGTATGACGAGCTGCGAGGGGTTGTGGAGCTGGACCGCCCGGTGATCAGCGTGGGAAATCTGTCGGTGGGCGGCACGGGCAAGACGCCGATGGTGGCGTGGGTGGTCGGGGTGCTGCGCGGGGCCGGGAGAGACCCGGCGGTGGCGATGCGGGGGTATCGCGCGGGGCCGGAGGGTTCGGACGAGGCGCTGGAGTACGCAACGGGGTTTGGGGAGTTGCCCGTTGTGGCGCAGGCGGACCGGCTGTCGGGGCTGCTGGGGCTGTTTGCGAGCGAGCGTGGCGAGCGTGTGGACGTGGTGGTGCTGGACGATGGGTTTCAGCATCGGCGCATCGCGCGGCAACTGGACATTGTGCTGGTGGATGCGACGCGGAGCCCCTTCGAGGGGGCGCTGCTGCCTGCGGGGTGGCTGAGAGAGCCTGTGCAGAGCCTGGGGCGCGCGGGGGCGGTGGTGATCACGCACGCGGGGCGTGTGTCCGGGGCGGGGCTCGCGGACTTGCGTCGGCGCCTGGGGGAGGTGGCGCCCCGGGCGGTGTTTGCATCCTGCGATCACGTGTGGCGAGGGCTGAGGCTGCACCGCCAGACTGGAGAAGGGGCGGGACCGGAGGAGGTGCCGGTGTCGTGGTTGCGGGGCGGGCGCGTGGTGGCGTGCTGCGCGATCGGGAACCCGGCGCCGTTCCTTGCGGGCGTGCGGGAGCAGGGGGCGGAGGTTCGTGAGCTGGTGCTGCGGGACCACGATCCGATGGGGCCGGAGGTGGTGAGGCGGCTGGTGGCCATGGCACGAGAGCACGGGGCCCGGGGGATCGTGGTGACGGCAAAGGACTGGGCGAAGCTGGCCCGGTATTCGGCGGGGGCGTGGCCATGCCCCGTCGTGGTGCCCCGGCTGGGGCTGGAGTTCCGCGAGGGGCGGGAAGGGCTGGAGCGGCTGGTGCTGGGCACGGCGGCACTGGACCTCGGGCGGCTGGGGCGGGGGGAAAGCGGGATGGAGGGGGCCTAAACTCCTCTCCCCCGTCTCTGTCCGGCCTCGCGGAGGCCGTCCCCGGTGTGATCCGGGCAAGGTCTGATGGGGAATGGCAAGAGCCCCAGCGGGCCGATTGCGAGAAGGAGTGATCGATGGTTCGAATCAGAATGCAGCGCTTTGGCCGGAGGAATCGCCCTTTTTACCGCATCGGCGTGGCCGAGAAGAACACGAGGCGCAATGGCCCGTTGATCGAGTCGCTGGGGTTCTATGACCCGGTGGAGAAGGACCCCGCGAAGCAGTTGAAGGTGGATGCGGAGCGGGTGAAGTACTGGATCTCGAAGGGCGCGCAGCCCAGCGACACCTGCCGCGACTTCTTTGGGAAGTTGGGGCTGATCGACGTGAAGGCGTGGGAGGCGGACCGCAAGGTGGAGCGCGAGGCGCTGGCGGAGCGTCTGGCGAAGAAGGCGGCGGAGCCCGCGAAGGACGAGAAGAAGAAGTAAACGCGGTCAACTGAATGAAGAACGAAACCCCCGCGTCGAGCGGGGTTTTTTTGTTGAGGGTCCGGGCCTGGCCTGGCCCTTCGGGGGCCGGACTCAGGGCGGGCTCTCGTCGGGCTCGATGTGGATAAGGACGTGAACGACGTCTCGATGGGCGGCCTTGACGGCGGCCTTGACCCGGCCCGAGAGCGCGTGGGCGGTGCGGACGTCGAGCATCGGGTCGACGTGGAGGTGCATGTCGACGAGGTAGCCCCGGCCGCTCTTGCGGGCATGGAGTTTCTCGACGAGGCGGACGCCGTCGACGCTGGCGGCGGTGGCGCGGACGGCGGTGGCGAGCGGTGCGGAGGTGGCGTCGAGGAGTTCGCGCATGGCGGGGCGCATGAACCTGACGCCGGTGAGCAGAATGACGCCGCTGGCGAGGATGGCGGCGACCTCGTCCGCGAGGACGAGGCGGGGCATGTCGAGCTGGCTGGGGCCCCAGATGGCGACGGAGACGCCGATCAGTGCGGCGGCGGAGGTGATGGCGTCTGACCGGTGGTGCCAGGCGTCGGCCCGGGCGGCGTCGGAGCGGAGTTCCTCTGCGCCCCGGAGCACGACGCGGAAGAGCAGCTCTTTGGTGATGATGACCCCCACCAGCACCAGCAGGGTCCAGGCCCTGGGTGCGGCATGGGGGGTGAGGATCTCGCCGAACGCACGGACCACGATGTATGCCGCGGCGACGACGAGGAGGGTGCCCACGGCGAGGGCGGCCATGGTCTCGGCGCGGCCATAGCCGTAGGGATGGTCGGCGTCGGGCTCGCGGCTGGCGACGCGGAAGCCCTGCCAGACGACGATGGAGCCGATGGTGTCGGCGAGGGACTCGACGGCGTCGGCGATGAGCGCGCTGGAGTGGCCCAGGACGCCGGCGACGAACTTTCCGGCGGCGAGGAGGAGGCTGACCACGAGGCCGATCAGCGTGTTTCGCTTGAGTTGGCCGATCGACACTGGGGGATGGTAGGGGCGGAGTGGGCGCGTGGGACCGAAGCGAGGGCGGCGGGATGTTGGAGGTTCGGGGCGGCGTTTTGCGCCGTGGTGGTGGTGCGTCAGGGGCAGGGCTCGCCCGCGAGGACGTCGATGAGGGCGGCGAGGTCGTCGACGTCTGCGTTGCCGTCGCGGTTGAAGTCCGGGTCGCGGCCGGAGGGATTGGCACCGCCGGCGAGGACGTTGATGAGGTAGGCGGCGTCGTCCTGGTCGGTGTTGCCGTCGGCGTTGAAGTCCGTATCACAGGAGAAGATGTCGACCCGAGCGGGCGTGCTTGTCTCGCTGCCGCAGGGGTTGGAGGCGGTGACGGTGTAGTCGCCCGAGTGCTCGGGCTGGGCGTCGAGGAGGGAAAGGGTGTCTGTGGAGGCGCCGGAGAAGTGCGGGCCATCGGTGATGATCTGGCCGTCGCGTCTCCAGACGTACGAGAGGACTCCGCCGCCGGAGGCGACGGCGAAGAGTTCACCGGCGGACCCGGTGTGGATGGAGAGGTTGGCGGGAGGGATCGCGATGCGGGCGGGCCCCTTGGCGAGCTTCCACGTTTCCGGGAGGTTCTGAGCCGAGAGGGCATAGCCGCCGAAGACGAGGACACGTTGGGCGACTGGGTCGTAGGACATGCCGTGGAGCTTGCGGCCCGATGGCGAGTTGATGGGGAGCGTGGTCCAGGAGGCGGCGTCGGAGGCGAGGAAGTATGTTCGGCGAGGGAAGGTGTCGCGCTCGCCCGTCTGGTTGTAGTCGTAGCCACCGAAGTGGACGATTCCGCCGCGCGAAGGGTCGTGGACCATTCGGGCGCCCGTGCCGGCAACCTGGGATGCGGTGATGAAGGGTGTGAGCGCGCCATCCTGAAGCAGGTATGTCGGATTAGGGTCGGTGTTGGCGGTGGCGACGACCGTGGCGCGGGCGGGGTCGTAGGCGATGCTGAGGTTGTTGGGTTGTGGTGGCGTACCGGGGAGGGCGGGTGCGAGGGTCTGCCACTGAGCCCCGTCAAAGCCGTAGAGCACATAGCGATTGGTGACGACGGTCAGGCCGTAGGCAGAGTGAAATGTGGAGTTCGCCATGTCACCCGAGACGAACAGGCCCGGGAGGCTGAGGCGAGCCCAGTCTGCACCGGTCCACTGGCGGACGTCCGGGGGAAGGAATGTGGCCAAGGTGGCGTCGAGCCCCGGGTCATACCACTGCGCGAACGGGAAGGAAGTCATGGTTGTCCAGGACTTCCATCTCCAGGAATCGCCCCGGAGTTCCCAGGTGCCGCCGAGTTGCGAGGTGAGGACGGTGACGCCTGATCGGCCGTTCGTGGTCATGCCAACGGGCGAGGATTCGGGCGGTGCGGCCTTTGCGAGCGGCAAGGGGGCTCGGACGGAGTCACGAACGCGATACCCCTGCTCCTGCTTTGGGTCGGGCACGCGGCCAGCGAGCACGACATCCCCAGAGCCCGGGTCGATGGCCGCCCGCATGCCGCTCGCGCCGGGCACAGTCGGCAGAACCTCGACCCAGAGTCCGGCGGCGTACTCGCTGATCGCGGCGTCTGTCGCGACGCCGATGAAGCGGGCGCGGGCGTCGCTCCAGACGATGCTTGCGAACGCAGTGGGGGAGGGGGATTCTTGCGACCAGGTGGCACCGTCCCAGGTCCAGGTGCCGGTGGAGCCGGTGAGGACCATGAGGCCTCGAAGCGGGTCGTGGGCCATGGCTCCGGAGGAGGGGGCGCCGGGGTTCGGCGAGGTGATAGGGAGTTGCGTCCAGGCGACCCCGTCCCAGGACCAGAGTTGGTTGTTGGGCGAGCCGCCGCCGCCGTAGTGCAGCGTGCGTTGACCGATGGGGTCGAAGGCCAAGATGGGGTTGTTGGAGAAGCGGACGCCGTCGGCGCGGCGGTGCCAGGCGGCCCCATCGAACTCCCACGTTTCGAGTGAGGCGAGCGGGGAGGTGGAACCCAGGTTGAATGCCTGTCCGCCATAGAGGACCGCGACGCCTCGGGCGGAATCGAAGGCGAGGCCGAAGTTGCGTCGCGGCGAGGGCCCATTGAGGGTGACAAAGTGCCAGGCATCGGCCTTGAAGACCCAGGTCTCAGAGGTCATGAAGCTCTGGGTTGTTGGGTTGTTCTGAATCGTGCCGCCGAAGAGAACGGCCTGGCCATGGGCAGGGTCACTGACCATGGCGTGGCCGGTTCTCCCGAGCATGTCGTGGAGCGCGACCCACCCGTCGCAGTCCTGCGCAGCGGCGATCACAGTCATGGCGAGCGAAGCGGCGCAGGTCCATTGGCGCATGGTGCCTCCATTGCAGCCCGGGCGTGTCGGGCCAGGCGGCTATACCGCCGAAGGAGACGGGGGATGCGGGAGCTTGCAAAATGCGGCGGTGGTTGGGTGGTCGGGCGGGGTCTGCGACCCTGGTGGGGCGGGATTCGCGGCGCGGCCATATCGTTGGCCCGGCATGCGGATTGATGTTCTGACGACATTTCCGGAGATGTTCGGCGACCAGCCGCCGGCGGCGCTGGGTGTGTCTATCCCCGGACGGGTGAGGCGTGCGGGACTGGCGGAGGTCCACGCGACGGACATCCGCGGGTACGCGGAGAACAAGCACAGCAAGACGGATGACAGGCCGTTTGGGGGCGGGCCGGGGATGGTGATGATGTGCCAGCCCTTGTGGGACGCGGTGGCGGCGGTGGAGGGGCAGGACGCTCGGCCCGCGCGGCGGATCTTGACGAGCCCCCAGGGGGAGAGGCTGACGCAGGCACGGGTGGAGGAGTTGGCGGGGTCGCCCCGGCTGCTGATCATCGCGGGGCACTATGAGGGGATTGATGAGCGGGTGATCGAGGAGCTGTCGCCTCTGGAAATTAGCGTGGGGGACTATGTGCTGTCCTCGGGCGAGCTGGCGGCGATGGTGCTGATCGACGCGGTGCTGAGGCTGCTGCCCGGGGCGCTGGGGGATGAGGAGTCCGCGGGGCAGGACAGCTTCGGGGAGGTGGCGGTGCCTCGGGGCGGGGCCGCGAGGCTGCTGGACTGTCCGCACTACACGAAGCCAAGGGAGTGGCGAGGCCGGGGGGTCCCGGAGGTGCTGCTCTCGGGGGATCACGGGAAGATCGCGGCGTGGAGGCTGGAGCAGCGGCTGCTGCGAACGCGGGAGAGGCGGCCGGACGTTTTTGGACTTGACGGCCCGAATGGGCAGAGCGGGCCGAACGGGCAGGGCGGGCCGGACGGGCCCCGAACGTAGGGCGGTTGTGGGTGCGTGGCGTTGAAAGCGTGGGGGGGAGGGCCTATCGTCGGGGCCCCAGATTGAAGGCAAACCGGGGCGAAGAGCCCCATTCTGACCGCGAGGACCGCCATGCACGCCATCCTTGAAGAGATCAACAAGTCCGCCCTCAAGACCGACATCCCGAACTTCCGGGCGGGCGATACGCTGAACGTTTCGTTCCGCATCGTGGAGGGCGACAAGGAGCGCGTGCAGGTGTTCCAGGGCGTGTGCATCGTGCGGCACGGGCGGGGCATCAACGAGATCGCCGGGGTGCGGAAGGTCGTGGACGACGTGGGTGTCGAGCGCATTTTCCCGCTGAACTCGCCCCTGGTTTCGAAGATCGAGATCGTGCGTCGGGCGGACACGCGGCGCAGCCGCCTGTACTACCTGCGTGACCGAACGGGCAAGTCCAGGCGTCTGCGTGATCAGCGTCGCGGGCTGAAGCACAACGCGAAGGATGGGGTGTCGGGCTTCGCGGACAAGGCCGCGAAGGCCTGAGGCGAGTGATAACTTAGCGAGACGCGCCCGCCGGAGTCGGCGGGCGTTTTTGCTTTGAGCCGTACAGTGTGTGGGCCGGGGTGGGGACCGGAAGGAGGCGTCATGCGGGCAGTGGTTGTCGCGCGTCAGGGGTCGCCGGTTGCGGCGAACATCGAGTATCGGACGGACCATCCGGAGCCCGGGGAGCCCGGGCCGGGGCAGGTGCTTCTGCGGACTCTGGCGACGGCGCTGAACCACATGGACCTGTGGGTTGGGAAGGGAATCGCGGGGCTATCGCTGACGTATCCGCGGGTGAGCGGGTGCGACGCGTGCGCGGAGGTGGTGGGTGTCGGACCTGGAGTCGACGCGGCGTGGGAGGGGAGGCGTGTGGTGGTGAACGCGGCGGTGGCGATGGCGCCCCGCGTGCATCCGGATGACCCGCCCGGCACGAGCCTGGCACCGGAGTATCAACTGATCGGGGAGCATCACGACGGGATGCTGCGGGAGCGGTTTGTTGCCCCGGCTTCGAACCTGGTGGTGGTGGACGGGTGCGAGCCCGTGTCGGCGGCGGCGTTCGGGCTGTGCACGCTGACGGCGTGGTCGATGATGGTGACCAAGGGCGGGCTGACGCCGGGGCAGTCGGTGCTGATCACGGGCATCGGGGGCGGGGTGGCGCTGGCGGCGCTCTCGATCGCGGGGCACCTGGGGTGCCGGATTGCGGTGACGAGCCGCCACGAGTGGAAGTTGAAGAAGGCGGCGGAGCTCGGGGCGGAGTGCCTGGTGCACGACACGGGTGTGGACTGGTCGAGGCAGGTGCGGGAGTGGACCCGCAAGCGGGGCGTGGACATGGCGGTGGACTCCTCGGGCAAGGCGACGCACCTTTCGTGCATCAAGAGCCTGGCCCGGGGCGGGGCGTACGTGACGCCGGGGTGCACGAGCGGTGCGGACGCAACGACAGACCTGGCGCGGGTCTTCTGGAACCAGCTCAGGCTGCTGGGATCGACGATGGGCAGCGCGGACGAGTTTGCGCAGATCACGGCGCTCTTCCGCGGGGGCAAGCTCGGCATCCCCGTGGACGGCGTGTATGCCCCGGCGGACGCGGTGAGGGCGTATGAACGCCTGGAGGCGGCGGAGCAGTTCGGGAAAGTCGTGATCGAGTGGTGAGCGACCGTGGGGGCGGGTGGTGAGGGTTCTCAGGCGGCGCGGGGGCGGCGGAGGGGCCGGCGCGTGTCGTCGATGGTGTGCCACGCGGCGCGGCGGTTGTAGCCGGGCGCGGTGGTGTAGTCGGGTCCCTCGCTAGCGGGCGTGACCATAGAGAGGAGCATAAAGGTGGCGAAGCGGGCGTCCAGCTTCGAGCGCCAGTAGTCCGGAGTGGCGCGGACCGGGTCGCGGTAGAGGCGGGCGAGGAGGCGGACTTTTTTGGGAGTGAGGGAGGTGTAGTCCTCGACATGCTCGACGAGTGCGGTGGCGAAGAACGCGCCGCCGCTGACTTTGAAGTAGATGTGATCACCGGCGGAGACGGCGCCGAAGGGTGCGATGCGGCGTGTGGAGAGGCGGGACTCGACGGACTTTCGGCCGCTGAGGAGTTCGTGGGCGATGGATCGCTGCACGAGGGCGACGTGGAGCATGGGGCGATACCCGCGGGTCTGGGCGGCCTACCGGGATCGCATGCGTTCGATCACGCCGGTGGTGCTCTGACCCTGTACGAGATCGACCAGCGCGACCTGTCCGCCGTAAGACTCGACAAAAGAAGCGCCAACCACGGTGGATTTGGTGTAGTCGCCCCCCTTTACGAGGGTGTCTGGCCTGAGTGCGCGGATGAGGTCGAAGGGTGTGTCCTGGTCGAAGATAACGACGCAGCCGACGGCTTCGAGGGCACCGAGGACTCGGGCGCGGTCGTTCTGGTCGTTGAGGGGGCGCGAGGGGCCCTTGAGGCGGCGGACGGAGTCGTCGGAGTTGAGGCCGACGACGAGGAAGTCTCCCATGGCGGCGGCTTTTTCGAGAAGGGTGACGTGACCGCTATGGAGGACGTCGAAGCAGCCGTTGGTGAAGACGACGCGGCCGCCGGACTGGCGGACGGCGGCGACTTCGACGAGGGCCTGGTCGAGGGAGCGGGCCTTGCCGCCCACGCCGCGGGACTGCACCATGAGGGCCTGGTGGACGCGTTCGAGGGGGATGGGCTGGACGCCGAAGACTTCGACCTCGAGGCCTGCGGCGGCGTTGGCGAAGCGGACAGAGTCGAGCCAGGAGAGGTGGTTTGCGCGGGCGGCGGCGAGGCCCGCAAGGAACATGTCGCCCGCGCCGGTGACGTCGTAGACCTGGCGGGCGATGGTGGGGACGGAGATTGGTTGGCCGCCTTGCTCCAGCAGCAGGGCGCCGTGGCGATCGAGGGTGAGGACGCAGGCCTCCAGGCGGAGCGAGTCACGGAGCGTTGAGGCGAGGATGGCGTTGTGCGCGACATCGCCCGCGTCGTCGCATGTGCGGCCGGTGGCGAGTTCGGCCTCGGTGCGGTTTGGGGTCATGGTGGTCGCACCGGCGTACTTGGAGAAGTCGGCGCCGCGGGCGGGGTCGACCATGACGGGGACGCGGAGGCGGGCGGCGGCGTCGATGATGCGCCGGCAGAGGGCCGGAGAGCAGACGCCCTTGGCGTAGTCCTCGATGCAGAGCACGTCGGCGTCTGGGAGGGCGGCCTGGATGGCGGCGGCGAGGCGGTCGGTGATGTCCGCGGAGAGGGGCTCGCGCGATTCGTGATCGAGGCGGAACATCTTCTGCGGGTGGCGGGCCTGCGCGAGCCCGATGAGGTTTTGCTTGAGCGTGGTGGGGCGGGAGGGATCGATCAGGAGGCAGGAGGCGTCGATGCCGGCGGCGGCCAGGGACTCTGCGAGGGTGCGGCCGGCCTCGTCATCGCCACAGATGCCGAAGCCCCGGACCGAGCCCCGGAGGGCGGCGAGATCGAGGCAGACATTGGCGGCGCCGCCGGGGGTGCTGATGATGGAGCGGACGTGCAGGACGGGGACTGGGGCGTCGGCGCTGAGGCGTTCGGCGTCGCCGGAGACCTGGCGGTCGAGCATGAAATCGCCGACGACCAGGGCCCGGAAGGGCTTCCAGCGCGCGAGGGTGTCGAGCAGCGGGTCCATGGGGGTGAGTCTACGCGTGGGGTGGGAATGAGAACGCCCCCGGGACGGCCCGGGGGCGAGGGGAAGCGGATGGAGAGGGGGATCAGGCGGCGGCGGCGGAGTCACCGATCCGCATGCCGTAGAACGAGCGCCAGACGAAGAAGGCGGAGATGAGGAAGAAGACGCCGGCGAGGACGTGAGTGAAGACGGTGCCCTGGGTGGCGGCGACGCTGATGGCGAGCTCGACGGCGAGGAGGCCGAAGAGGGTTGCGAACTTGATGACGGGGTTCATGGCGACGGAAGAGGTGTCCTTGAAGGGGTCGCCGACGGTATCGCCGACGACGGTGGCGGCGTGGAGGTCGGAGCCCTTGCCCCTGCCGGAGTTCTTGAAGATGGGGTCGGTCTCGACGATCTTCTTGGCGTTGTCCCAGGCGCCGCCGGCGTTGGCCATGAAGATGGCCTGGAAGAGGCCGAAGAGAGCGGTGGAGATGAGGAAGGCGATGAAGAAGTAGGAGTCGTAGAAGGCGAAGGCGAGGGTGGCGAAGAAGACGCCCAGGAAGATGTTGAACATTCCGGCCTGGGCGTAGCGGGTGCAGATGTCGACGACCTTCTTGGAGTCTTCGACGCTGGCCTTGGTGGTTCCGTCGAGCTTGATGTTCTTCTTGATGAACTCCACGGCGCGATAGGCGCCGGTGGAGACGGCCTGGGTGGAGGAGCCGGTGAACCAGTAGATGAGTGCGCCGCCGGCGATGAGGCCCAGGAGGAAGGGCGGGTGCATGAGGCCGAGCTTGTCGAGGTTTTCGGTGAGGCCGTGGGTGAGACCGACGATGAGGGCAAAGATCATGGTGGTGGCACCGACGACGGCGGTGCCGATGAGCACGGGCTTGGCGGTGGCCTTGAAGGTGTTGCCCGCGCCGTCGTTTTCTTCGAGGAACTCCTTGCCCTTCTCGAAGGCGGGCACGAAGCCGAAGTCCTTCTTGACCTCGTCGGCGATTCCTGGGATGGACTCGATGGTGGAGAGCTCGAAGACGGACTGGGCGTTGTCGGTGACGGGCCCGTAGGAGTCGACGGCGATGGTGACCGGGCCCATGCCGAGGAAGCCGAAGGCGACGAGGCCGAAGGCGAAGACGGCGGGAGCGACCATGAGGTTGCCGAGCGAGGCGCCGGCGTCGTTGGTGATGGTGGAGATGTAGTAGGCGGCGCCCATGAGGATCATGATGGCGATGCCGAGCCAGTAGGCGGAGAAGTTGCCGGCGACGAACCCGGAGAGGATGTTGAGGGAGGCGCCGCCCTGCTCGGAGCTGGTGACGACCTCCTTGACGTGCTTGCTGTGGGTGCTGGTGAAGATCTTGACCATCTCGGGGATGAGGGCGCCGGCGAGGGTGCCGCAGGTGATGATGGTCGAGAGTTTCCACCAGAGGGTGTCGTCGCCGTTGATGATGGGGATGAGCGCCTTGCTGGCGGCGTAGGTGAGGACGATGGAAACGAAGGAGGTGATGAAGACGAGCGAGGTGAGTGGGGTCTCGAAGTTGAACTTGGCGGCGTTGCCGAACTTGGCCTTGGCCCATGCCTGGTTGACGAAGTAGGAGACGGCGGAGGCGACGACCATGATGATCCGCATCACGAAGATCCAGACGAGGAGCTGGACCTGGACGGTTCCCTTGGCGGCGTCGGCGGAGGCGACAACGGCCTTGGAGGCCTCGACGACGGCGGGCTTCTGTGCGGCGTCGACGACGGCGACGAGTGCGGCGCGGTCGGCGGGCTCCGCCTTGTCGATCTCGTTGTTGATGCGGGTGAGGGCGTCGGGGGATGCGGCGACCTCGACGATGCGCTGGTGGGAGCGGAAGTCGTCGGCGGTCATGTTGGCGGGGCGGTAGAGGCCCGGGAGGATGGCGAGCATGATGAAGGAGATGAGGGCGACGCCGGTGACGCCGTAGGTCTCGAACCCGTCGGCGGAGGGGCCGACGGAGTCGCCGGCGTTGTCGCCCACGCAGTCGGCGATGACGCCGGGGTTTCGGGCGTCGTCTTCCTTGATCTTGAAGACGATCTTCATGAGGTCGGAGCCGATGTCGGCGATCTTGGTGAAGATGCCGCCGGCGATGCGGAGGGCGGCGGCGCCGAGGGACTCACCGATGGCGAAGCCGATGAAGCACTTGCCCGCGATGTCGCTGGGGAGGAAGAGGAGGATGACGAGCATGATGAGGAGTTCGACGCTGATGAGCGCCATTCCGATGCTCATGCCGGCCTTGAGGGGGATGTCATAGCAGGGCCAGGGCTTTCCTCGGAGGGCGGCGAAGGCTGCGCGGCTGTTTGCGAAGGTGTTGACGCGGATGCCGAACCACGCCACGCCGTAGGACCCGGCGATCCCGACGAGGCTGAAGAGGAGGATGATGGCCATGTCGGGGACGGAGACGCCCACGAGCAGGAGGAAGTAGGCGGTCATCGCGGCGGCGACGAAGCCCCAGAGCACGAGGAGGAACTTTCCCTGGCGGAAGAGGTAGGCCTTGCAGGTGGTGTAGATGAGCTCGCTGATTTCGAGCATGCTCTTGTGAACGGCCATGTTCCGGAGCTGGGTGTAGATGAGGAGGCCGAACCCGAGCCCCAGGACGCAGACGATGAGGCCGAACAGGAGCAGGTCGTGACCGCTCTGACCGAAGAACTCGGCCTTGACGTCGGTGTTGGTGAGGTCCGGGAGGACGATGTTGACCTCGCCGCCGGGCTTGTGCTCGCCTCCGGAAGCCAGGGCGGCGGGGGAGATCGCGCCGATCATGAGGACCAGGGCGAGGAGTTTCGCGAACAGCGGCGTGTGGTGGAGGCGGCTAATCAAGGGGGAGTCTCCTCACGAGGCACCGCGGCGATCCGCGGCTCGAACGGCTCCGGGCGAGTGCCCGGCGGACGAGTTGTGTCAGTGTGACGGATGGAGCCCCTGGGCGTCAACCTGCGGGGGCTTCCGAAGGCGTGCGTGAGCGCAGGATCAGCGCTCGGGGCGCTCGGGGCGGGTGCGGGGCGGGAGGTCGTCCTTGATGCGACGAACCTGGCTCTTGCGTGCGGCGCGACGGCGGCGCTCGGAGGGCTTCTCGTAGAACTCTTTGCGCTTCACGTCCTTCACCAAGCCCTCTTTCTCGCAGAGCTTCTTGAAGCGGCGCATCAGGCCCTCGGTGCTCTCTCCGCTGCGGGCTTTCACTCGGATCGACATGCTTACCTCGTCCTTCAGGCTCTGACACCGCGCGCGAGACCGGGACCATCCCGAATCGCGATTGATGCCGGCCGTGGCGATACCCAAACAACCCCCGCCCTGAACTCACACCGACGGGCCCCAAGTAAAGGCCCCAAGCCGGCCCCGATCAAGCCCGGGGGCCAGCGTTCCGGCGGTATGGCGGGGATGCCTGACCGGAGGACGCACCAAACCCCCTAGAGTGTGCATCCAACGAAATGGAGACCTCGCTATGGATCGGCGAACCGCCCGTGGACTGTTGCCAGCCCTGTGCCTGTTGCTCGTGCCAGCCTGCCAGAAGCCCGTGGTACGGGCGCAGGGGGAGGGCGGAGTCGTGGCGACGTACTCCAGACCAACGCTCTCGGCACGCCTGCCCGCCGGGACGCGGGTGCCCGCGGTGATCGCGGCGGCGGACGAGGCGATGCGGGCGCGGGGGTACAGCGTGCAGGCGACGAGCGCGACCGAGGAATCCGGCGTGATCGAGGCGAGGCCTCCGCGGACCACGGACTGGCCCAAGGTGGAAGTGCGGGCGACCGCCGTGGCGGACACGGCCGTGGTGGAAATATCGGTGAGCCCGTGGGGCGACCAGGAGCTGTCCCGGTCGCTGCTGGACGGCGTGCTGCGCCGGCTGGGGCTGTGAGGGCCTGTTCTGTGAGACCCTGTTATTTGGTGGGCTGGGGCGTCGCGGGGGTCGAGGCGGGCTGAGCGGCGGCGAGGGCCTGCTTGTCCGCGAGGTAGGGGAGGTAGGTCTCGCGGTACCACTTGTGCCACGCGGGCATGTTCCAGCCCAGGGGCTCGGTGGACTGGCCCCACGAGCGGCTGGTGAGGTCCACGAGCGCGTTGTGGATGTCGACGTGATAGGTGACGACCACGGCGTCGAGCACACGGAGGATCACGCCCTCGGTGACGGTGCTGAGCTGCGGGTCGAAGGCGACGGCGCTCGGGCCGACGACGGGCTGCAGGTCGGAGACGAAGGCGGTCTGCTTGCCGACCATGATCCAGGCGAGCGCGCCCGTGCGCTGGCCCAGGCCGACGCTCGCGGTCTGCTGCTGGGGGGCGCCCTGGACCTGTCCGGCGATGAGCCAGGGGATGGCCTCGAGGATGTCCATTCCGGCGGCGAACTTCGCGGCCCGGGAGACCTCGGACTGGTCGGAGCTGCGGAGGCCCTCAAAGACGACGAGCTTGGTCTGCAGGGGCGTGCGGCCGGCCTTTGCGGCGCGGGAGCGGACGCGGGCCTCGGCGAGGGTGCGGGCCTCGTCGCTGGCGTCGAAGATGCCCATCCAGGTCATCGCGGCGACGCCCTGATCGGTCTGGTCTTCGTCGAAGATGTCGAGGAGGGCGTTCTTGACGTCGGGCCCCTCGCGCTCGAAGACCTCGAGCATGGTCGGGAAGAGCGCCGGCGAGTTGAACTCGCGGAGCTTCACGAGACCTTCCTGGCGGACCTCGGTCTTCTTGATGGGGCCGAAGTGCTGAAGGCGCAGGCGGCGGAGCTGGCGCTCGGACTCGAGGCGGGCCTTCTGGTGGGCGGCGTAGGTGCGTGCGGCGGGGCTGTCGGGATCGATCGCGAGCTTGCGGAGCCACTCCGGGGAGTCGACACTCTGAGCAAAGGCGGAACTCACCCCACCGGCGAGCATCGCCACCATCAACCCGACGCGCAGTGCACCACGCATGGTCGTCCTTTCGTTCGCTGGGACCGGGCCGCGTGCGCGGCTGGCTCGCCCGTTGCGGCCCGCGCGGGCTGCTGGGGAGTCGGGGGCGGGCAGGGAACGCCGCGGCGTTTCCTGGTGCCCGTTGGAGGCCCCGGTCCGGGGCTCATGGCCCCAGTATACGGAGTTTGGACTCCGGGGTTGCGGGTTGGTTCCCGGGAGGGTCCGGATAGGGGAGTCGCGGGGAGACGGGGCGGGGCTAATCGCGGGTGACGATGGCTCCGCCGCCGACCGAAGCCCTGACCCTGTCGGCCTCGGCCTTGGTCGCATAACTGCCGATGCGGACGGCGTGGAGGGTCTTGCCGTCCTTGGTGATCGGAACGACGCGGGTGGGGCCTTTAGACCGGAGCTTTTGGGCGAGGGCGTCGGCTGTGGCGCGGCTGGAAAAAGCCCCGGCCTGCACGGTGTAGGCGCCGGTGGCGGGGGCGGGGGAGGGGGACGAGCCCGGGTAGGCACCGGCGAGGCGGTCGCCGATCTGGACCCGGAGCTGGACATCGGACTCGACCTTGGATTGGGCGCGGGTCCAGAGGTCGCGGGCGACGGCTTTTTCACCGAGGGCGTGCTTGGCGTCACCTGCGTACATCATGGCGCGGGCGGCGTCGTCGCCGGCGAGTTTCGAGGCGGCGGTGTCGAAGAGTTCGAAGGCGGGGCGGTTCTCGCCGCGGTCGCGGGCGAGGGAGCCGAGCGTGGCGGCGGCGCGGCCCGCGATGGCGCGGTCGCTGGAGTCGAGCAAGGGCTTGAGCCAGCGTTCGGACTCGGTGGGGCGGCCGAGGCGATAGGCGGACTGTCCGGCGATGAGCGAGGCGAGTTCGTGGTTTGAGCCCCGGAGGGAGCCTGCGGCCTTGCTGGAGGCTTCGTAAGCATCGGAGTATCGGCCCGAGTTGAAGAGGGCGACGTAGTCGCTGCTGGAGGCGGCCTTGGGCGTCTGAGCGCAGCCGGAGGCGACGACGAAGACGAGGGAGAGGAGCGCGCGGGTCCAGTGGTGCAGCATCGTGCCTTCCTCAGGTGTGGGGCGCCCGTGCCCCGAGCCGGTTCGATAGCATATCGCGGATGTCACGGGAGAACCGTGGCGTGCGGAGGAACCTGCGTGAGCATTCACTGGCCGATCATCAGGAGATTGCTGAGGCACCCGACGCGTGCGGTGGCGGTGGACGACAGCCGCACGTACCGGGGGGTGGAGGTCCTGGTGGGTGCGTTGCACGCGGCGGGGGCGATCCGGGCGTGCTGCGAGTCGAGGACGGTGGGGGTGCTGGTGCCGACGAGCGGGGCGTTTCCGATCGCGGCGCTGGGCGCGTGGATGCTGGGGAAGACGGTGGTGCCATTGAACTACCTCCTGAAGAAGGAGGAGTTGGAGTATGTGATCCGGGACTGCGGGACGGACACGATCGTGTCGGTGCAGCCGATGTTGGATCACCTGGGGTACACGCCTTGCGTTCGGAACCTGATCCGGCTGGAAGACCTTGCGATGCGGAGCGTGCCGCAGCCCATCCGACCGGCGTGCGTGGAGGATGACGCGCTGGCGGTGCTGCTGTACACGTCGGGCACGAGCGGGAAGCCCAAGGGGGTGATGCTGTCGCACGCGAACATCGAGACGAACATCGCGCAGTGCCGGCGGCTGGTGCGGATCGGCGCTGGGGACGTGGCGGTGGGGGTGCTGCCCCAGTTCCACTCGTTCGGGATGACGGCGTTGACGCTGCTGCCGCTGACGTGCGGGATGAAGATCGTGTGGTCGGCGCGGTTTGTGCCCTCGAAGATCGTGAGGCTGATCCGGGAGCACAGGCCCACGTTCTTCATTGCGATTCCGTCGATGTACAACGCGCTGCTGAGCGTGAAGGACGCGGACGGGTCGGACTTTGCGTCGTTGCGGCTGGCGGTGTCGGGCGGGGAGCCCCTGCCGGACGCGACGGCGGCGCGGTTCCGAGAGCGGTTCGGCGTGACGCTGACGGAGGGGTATGGTCTGACGGAGACCTCGCCGGTGTCGAACATCTGCGTGCCCGAGGAGTACAGGCCGCACTCGGTGGGGCGGGCGGTGCCCTGGATGTCTCAGCGGATCGCGGACCCGGCGACGGGGCGGGAGTGCGCGGTGGGGGTGGACGGGGAGGTGCAGATGCTGGGGCCGAACGTGATGGGGGGGTATTACCGCCTGCCGGAGCTGACGGCGCAGGTGTTCACGGCGGACGGGTACTTCAAGACCGGGGACATGGGGCGTCTGGACGAGGACGGGCACCTGTACATCACGGGGCGGATCAAGGAGATGCTGATCATCGGCGGGGAGAATGTCTTTCCGCGGGAGATCGAGGAGGTGCTGAACGCGCACGCGACCGTGGGTGAGAGCGCGGTGATCGGGAGACAGGACCCGATGCGTGGGGAGCTGCCGGTGGCGTTTGTGGAGGTGCGGGAGGGGGAGGCGTTTGACGAGCTGGCGCTGAAGAGGTGGTGCCGCGAGAGGCTGGCGGGGTACAAGGTGCCGGACGAGGTTCGGGTGGTCGAGAAGCTGCCCCGGAACGCGACGGGGAAGATACTGAGGCGGGACCTGAAGCCCCTGCTGTAGGCGGGCGGGGAGGGTGGGCGGAGCGGGGCAGCGGGGGCGGGGGCGCACCTACGGTTGCGTCCCATGGCCAAGCAATCCACCATTACAAGCTCTCGTTCCGGGGTCTCGCACCGCTGGACCCGCACGCTGATCCCGACGACGCGCGAGGCGCCCAACGACGCGGAGGTTCCGAGCCACGTGCTGCTGCACCGGGCGGGGTTCATCCGGCAGGTTGGAGCGGGGATTTATGACTATCTGCCCTTGGCGTGGAGGACGCTGGGGAAGATCTCCGCGATCGTGAGGGAGGAGATGGACGGTGCGGGGGCGTCGGAGATGCTGATGCCGGCGCTGGAGCCCTTTGAGCTGTTCGAGGGGACAAGGCGCGACGAGACGTACGGGGACAACCTGTTCAGGCTGAAGGACAGGAAGGGGCGAATGAACGCGCTGGCGCCGACGCACGAGGAGGTGATCACGCAGCTGCTGATCGGGTGCGTGACGAGCTATAAGCAGTTGCCGATGAGCCTGTACCAGATTCAGACGAAGTTTCGGGACGAGGCGCGGCCTCGGGCGGGGCTGCTGAGGTGCCGCGAGTTCATCATGAAGGACGCGTACTCGTTCCACAGCGCGGTGGAGGGGCCGGGTGGGCTGAACGAGGCGTACGACGCGATGTACCGGGCGTACTCGAACATCTTTACGAGGTGCGGGCTGGACTTTTCGGCGGTGGAGGCGGAGTCCGGGCCGATCGGCGGGTCGGCGTCGCACGAGTTCATGGTGAACTGCGCGAGCGGCGAGGACACGGTGCTGAAGTGCCCGGCGACGGGGTATGCGGCGAACGTGGAGAAGTGCGAGATCGGGCCGCGCGGTGCGCCGGGGCAGGGGTACTTTGCCGGGGACGCGACCGGGGTGCTGGAGGAGGTGCATACGCCCTCGTGCCCGGGGATCGAGGACGTGTGCGCGATGCTGAAGGTGAAGCCGCAGAACATGCTGAAGACGATCGTGTTCAAGGTGAAGTCCACCGGGGAGGATCTTGCGAAGTATGGGGAGGAGTGGGTGGTGGCGGTGGTGCGTGGGGACCACGAGGTGAACGAGGGCAAGGTCCGCGACATCGCGGGGTGCCCTGTGGAGCTGGCGAACCCGGTGGAGGCGCTGCGCGCTGGCTTCGCGATCGGGTTTGTCTCGCCCCGGTCGGTGGTGGGGAAGAAGGGGGTGCTGCTGGTCGTGGACCGCGACGCGGCGGTGGGGTTTGACAGCGCCAAGGGCAAGCCCATGTTCTGGGTGACGGGCGCGGACAAGGCGGACCATCACGTGAAGCACTTCAACTGGGTGCGGGACCTGGGGAAGGACCCGACGGACGCGCAGGCGCACCAGGCGGACAAGGGGTACGCGAGCGGCGGGCTGCGGGGCGGGGACAAGTACATGGTCGTGGGGGACGTGCGGAGCGCGCTGGCGGGCGATCCGAGCCCGAGGTCGCCTGGCGCGGTGCTGGTGACGGGGCGCGGGATCGAGGTGGGGCACATCTTCAAGCTGGGCGACAAGTACTCGAAGGCGATGGGGCTGCTGATCACGGGGGCGGACCAGCAGAGACAGCCCGCGATCATGGGGTGTTATGGGATTGGGGTGAGCCGCACGATGGCGGCGTGCGTGGAGATGTCCCACGATGCGGACGGGATCATCTGGCCGGCGGGGATCGCGCCGTATCACGTACTGATCACCTTGATCAAGCCGGAGGACGCGAGGGCGCAGCAGGTGGCGGCGGAGCTGACGGCGAGGCTGACCGGGGCGGGCGTGGACGTTCTGATGGACGACCGGGACGAGCGGGCGGGCGTGAAGTTCAAGGACGCGGACCTGATCGGCATCCCGGTGAGGCTGACGCTGGGAGACAAGGCCCTGGAGCAGGGCGCGGTGGAGTTCAAGGCGCGGGCGGTGCCGGGCAAGGGTGACCTGGTGCCCCTGGCGGACGTGCTGGAACGGTGCCTGAGCGCTCTGAACGGGTGAGCGGGTGGATGTTGACGGCCGGGAGGCTCGGGTGGTAGGCTGCGCTTCTCGGGAGGTGCATCATGTCACAGTGGTTCGCGACGCCGGATGGTCACAATCGCGTGGGTCCGCTGACGGAAGAGCAACTGGCGGCGATGATCTCGCAGCGACAGTTGGGCCCGTCGTCCTTGGTGTGGAAAGAGGGGATGGCGAGCTGGATGCCGGTGCAGCAGGTGCCGGAGCTGGGCGCGGCTCTGGCGGCTGCCGCGGCACCGATGCCCTCGACACCGCCACCGCTCGCGCCGCCGCCGTCGAGTGGAGCGAGCGCCCCCGTGCCGCCACCGGCGAGCGCGGGGCAGGGGCCGCCCGCGGCGGGTTCGACGTTCGGCCAGCCCTATGCGCCGATGCCGGCGACGAGGGGTGACCTGGCCCCGGCGGCGACGAAGAAGAAGTCCGTGTTGGGGTGGGTGATCGGCGGAGTGGCGCTGGTGGTGTGCTGCCTGGTTATCGTTCCGCTTGCCATCCTCATGCCCGCGCTGGGAAAGGCGAGGCAGTCCGCGAGGCAACTGAAGGACTCGACGCAGTTGCGGGGCGTGCACCAGGGGCTGGTGCTGTGGGCGCAGAACAACCAGGACCGCTATCCGCTGCCGAGCCAGGTTGACAAGGCGAACATGACTCTCCCGAAAGGGCACGGCAAGGACTTGCCCCGGCACATGTACTCCGTGCTGATATACAACGGCTTCTTCGGGCCCGAGCTGCTGGTGAGCCCCGCGGAGACGAGCCCGGACATCGCGGTCATGGCGAGCTACGAGTATTCGATGCCGAAGGGCGCGGTGGGTGGGTCCAACGCGCTGTGGGACCCGTCGTTCAAGGCGCTGCCGACCGAGATGATCTCATACGGCGAGAGTCCGACGGCGCCGGGCGGCACGTCGTACGCGCTCATGCCCCCGGTGGGGAAGAGGCGAGCGAAGTGGAGCAACTCGTTCAGCGCGACGGATGCGATCGTGGGGAAACGAGGGCCGGCGTATGTGGCGGATAGCGGGGGGCGGTGGGTGATGGTGGCGACGCCTTCGGGGACCAAACAGGGGAACAGCGAGATCGGGACGGGTTCGTACACGCTGGGGATCCACGGCGCGCGGACGACGTGGGAAGGGAACATCTGCTACAACGACAACCACGCCAAGTTTGAGACTAGGCCAGACCCCGAGTCGGAGCCGGGCACCTCTGCGGCGCGCTGGAACATCGCCTTTGTGGGGCTGCCGGCGGCCAGCCGAACGCAGTTCGACAACCTGTTCGTGGATGAGAACGACACAACAGGGCAGAAGGACGGCGTGAACGGGATTCGGGGCGGGGCCACATCGAACTCGAACAACCTGCTGCGGAACTGGAACAGCGGGGAGTTTGACCCGGAGACGGGCGCGCTGATTTCGATCCCGTCGGGCCTGTGGTTTGATTGAGGCCGGGGGGGCGTGTCAGGCGACTCGGTTTGGGGGCTCGGAGCCGGCGAGGATGGCGCGTGCGCTCGTGCAGGCCATGGAGGCCATGATGGCGCGGTACTTGGCCTCGCCGCTGCCGACGTGGGGCGTCATGACGACATTGTCGAGCGTGAGCAGGTCGGGGTGAACGGCGGGTTCATTTTCGAAGACGTCGAGGCCGGCGCCGAAGAGGTGGCGGGCGCGGAGGGCCTGTGCGAGGGCGGCTTCGTCGACGACGGGGCCCCGCGCGGTATTGATGAGGATGGCGCCGGGCTTCATGAGTGCAAGGCGCTGGGCATTGATGAGGCCGCGAGTCTCTGGCGTGAGGGGCGTGTGGAGGCTGACGATGTCTGCGCGGGCGAGGCCGTCTTCGAGGCTGACGCGCTGGGCGGAGAGCGGGGCGAGCTCGAAGTCCAGGTGCAGGGAGCGGGCGGTGTAGAGGGTTCGGAGGCCGAAGCCCAGGCCGCGGACGGCGGTGGCGTAGCCGATGCGACCCGCGCCGACGATGAGCAGTGTGCGGCCGGTGATGTCGGTGCCGAGGAACTCCGCGGGGGCGAGGGGGCCCTCGGAGGCGAAGCGGCCGCTGCGGACGTAGCGGTCGCCCTCGGCGACGCGGCGTGCGACGGCGAGGAGGAGCGCCCAGGCGAGATTGGCGGTGCCCTCGGTCACGGCGCCGGGGGTGTTGGTGACTTTGATGTTGCGGGCGCGGCACTCGGCGAGGTCGATGTTGTCGGTGCCGACGGCGAAGTTGCAGACGCCGCGCAGGGTGGGGCCGGCAGCGTCGAGAAACTCCTTGTCGACGCGCTCCGAGACCCAGGTGATGACGACGGTGGCGCCGCGGACGTGGTCGAGGAGGCCGGGTCGTGAGAGGGCGCGCATGCCCTCGACGAGGCGGACGCGCGCGGGGCCGAGGTCTAGCGGCATGGGGAGGGCGCGCGTGACTGCGACGAGGGGCGAAGAGGAATCGGCGTGTGGCATGAGCGGAGCGTAGCGGAGGGGAGTGGGGGGGAGGGAGGTGCGCACGCGGGTGGGTGTGGAGCACCGCTCTGGAGAGCGGTGCCACCTGGAGAGCGGTGCCGGCGCGGAGGTGCTACAGGTTGAAGAGTTCGTTGCGTTCGAGGCAGCGTGCGAGTGCGCGGTAGGTGTCGGGGATGAGCGCGGGGGTGGGCGTGGCGCGGGAGATGCGTCGCGCGAGACAGCCGGAGGAGAGGATGCGCTCGGCGTCGGCGCGCCATGGGGGCCGGTTGCCGGCGAGCGCGCGATCGAGGAGTTCGGCCCAGACGGCGGCTGCGGGCGCGGGGCAGGGGCCGGTGTAGCCCAAGTCGCGGAGGTATGGAGTGAGTGTGAGCGTGGTCTGGTCGGCGTCGCGGATGACGGAGAGGAGGACCTGGTGCAGGGGCTCCACGGCCCAGGCGCGGAGCGCGGGCGGGTTGCCCAGGCGGCCCTCGGTGATGGCGCGGAGGACGGCGGTGATGGTGGAGGCGATGGCCAGGTCGGCCCGAGGGCACTCCTGGGAGTCCAGGACGCGGACCTCGATGGTGCCCCTGCCGAAGCGGGCGATGGCGCCGCGGGCGTTGGCCCACTCATCGCGGAGGAGGCCCCGGGGGTCGTGCGGGGCGTAGCCCGCGTAGACCTCGCCGAGGATGGCGCGCTCGTAGTCCGCGCGGGTGTAGACGCGCTCTGGGATGACGAGGCCCGCGGCCTGAGGGACGCGGCGGCTGTTGAGGCGGTAGACCTCGAGCCGGTTGTCCATGAGGCCGGAGGCATGGCCATCGATGTGGGGCGTGGAAGCGGAGAGCGCGGGCATGATGGGGAGGAGTGTGCGGATGGCGGCGTGGAGGCGGCCGAACTCGTCGTCGTTGGCGAAGGGGAGGTTGAGGTGACAGGACTGGAGGTTGGCCCAGCCGTGGCCCTTGCAGCCGAAGATGCGGTCGAAGGCGGCGTAGACCTCCGAGTTGCCGTGGGGCCAGAGGACGAACTCGCGGTCGGGGTCCATGGTGGGGTGCATGCCCGAGGGGAGGAGCATGACGCCGAGACGATCGAGGGCGGGGCGGAGGGAGGCGATGGTGGAGGCGAAGTGGTCGGCGAGGCCATCGAGGGAGGGGGCGGGCTCGGAGACCTTGAGTTCGAGGACGTGGGCGGAGAGCTCGTTCCCGATGGTGATGGGCCCGAGGGTGATCTCGTCGGGCCACGTTGGGACGCTCTCGGACTCGACGCGGGCGGCTGGGAGGGCGGCGGCCTCGCGGAGGAGGAGGTCAACGACGGGGGCGACGCGGAGCGAATCGCGGTTGACGAGGGCGAACTCGATCTCGATGCCGAAGCGTTCGAAGAGGTGGAAGGGCATGGTCTAGCGGCCCCGTGCTTCGAGCCTGCGGAGGAAAGAACGCATGACTCGCGCGTAGGCCTCGTCGCCGAGGACCTTGTCCTCATGGCCGGCGTCGATATTGGGGTTGTCATTGATCTCGATGACGTGAGCCTTGCCGTCGATCTCCTTGACGTCCACGCCATAGAGCCCGTCGCCGATGAGGTTGGCGGCTTTGACGGCGGCGCGGACGACGTCTTGCGGGGCGGCGGCGACGGGCCAGGACTCGGTGTTGCCAAAGGCAGCATCGCCGGCCTGGTCCTTGTCGCGGATCTGCCAGTGCCCGCCGGCCATGAAGTACTTGCAGGCGAAGAAGGGCTCCTTGTCGATGACGCCGATGCGCCAGTCGAACTCGCTGGGCATGAACGCCTGGGCGATGAGGAGGTCGGAGACCTTGAAGAGGCGCTCGACCTCGCGCTGGAACTCCTCGCGGGACTTGACCTTGACGACGCCCAGGGAGAAGGCGCTGTCGGGCTGCTTGAGGACCAGGGGCAGGCCGAGGATGTCGGGCGCGCTCTCCCAGTTGTCGCGGTGGAGGATGAGGGTGGCGGGGGTGGTGATGCGGTGGCGTTGGAGGAGCTCGGCGAGGTAGACCTTGTTGGAGCACCGGACGATGGACTCGGGGTCGTCGATGACGATGAGGCCCTCTGCGGCGGCGCGGCGGGCGAAGCGGAAGGTGTACGAGTTGACGGACGTGGTGTCGCGGATGAAGAGCGCGTCGAACTCCGCGATGCGCCCGTAGTCGTCGCGGGTGACGACTTCGGCCTCGATCCCCATGGACTCGGCGGCCTTCACGAAGCGGCGGATGGCCTTGTCGTCGGAGGCCGGATTGGGCTCTCCCGGGTCGCGGAGGATGGCGAGGTCGTAGCGGGAGGCTTCCTGCTTGGCGCGGCGGTGGGGGCGGTTGAAGTACTGCGTCGCGAAGTTCAGGACGTCGAGGAAGTGCTCGGGCGGGATGTCGCTGGCGGAGATGGTCTTGACGCTGCCCAGGCGCCACGTGCCGGCGGCCTTCTCGAACTCCGCGCGGAGGAGCGGCGCGGGGAACTGGTTGAACACGGCCAGTGCGAGGCGGTTGAAGCGTTCCTCGACATTGCGACCGAAGTAGATGGAGAGGGTGAACTCGTCTCCAGGCTCGTCGGCGAGGGAGGAGGCGATGACGTCCTCGAGCTCTTCGCTGGCGACGCGGACGAGCTCGGGGAGTTTGAGGTCCTGGATGGTGGTGATGTCGGGGAGGGCCTTGTGGCCTCTGGCGCTGGCGAGGAGGGAGACGTAGTAGCCCAGCGTCTGGTAGCGGTAGCTCTTGCAGAGGTTGAAGACGCGGCGGGGCGTGCGCTCGGAGAAGGCCGGGTCGGTGAGGTATCGCCGGGAGGAAATGACCTCAAGGCCCTCGATGTTGAGGGGCCAGTCTTTCGGGTTGTCGAGGATCAGCAGGATCGACACCGGGGAGCTCGCCGCTTGCACGCACGCCGTGCGACGGGCGAACGGTACGCCCGGTGGGGTCGCTCGCTCCGGGGCGACATCCGACGGGGCGGTGTCACTTGGGCGCGGGCTTTCGCCGACGGGGTGCGGCGGGCTTATTGCGGAGGCGGCTGTCGCGGGCCGGCTTGTCGCGGGCCGGCTTGTCGCGAGGGGGCGTGTCGCGGTGGGCTGGCGGGGTGTCATCCTCGGGGCGTGGGGTGATGACAAGGAGGTTGGCGTCGTGGGTGATGATGCCCAGGAGGATGGCGCTGATGAGGCGGTCGACGCTCACGCGATAGGTCGCGGTGTGGTAGGGCGGGGCGGGGTCGAGCGGGTCGGCAACGAGGACTTCGCGGGTGCGCGGGGTGTAGCCCACGAGCATGACGAAGTGGCCCTGCGGCTCGCCGCAGACGTCGTCGTCGGTCATGGTCTCGTTGCGTTCGCGGGCGGTGCGGAGGAGGTAGGTGGCGCTGAGGCCCGCGAGGATGGGCCTGCCTGCGGCGATGTGCCCGGAGATGAGGGCGGGGGTGAGGTCCTGCATGCGGAGCTCGCCCCCGAGCCGGAGGAACTGCTGCATGGCCCGTGTGGCGAGGCGGTAGCGAGGGTCGGGCTTTTTGTGGGCGACCTGCTGGGCGAGGCGTGCGACGACGTCGGAGGGGTCGTGGACGCCGCCGTCGTGAGCGAACCAGGTGGGGTCGAGAAGGTCGATGTGGTAGGAGTAGATGGTGGCGTTGAAGCCTCGCAGGAGAGCATGGCAGGCGAGGACCTCGATGAGGGTGCCGCCGTGGTCGAGGCGTTCGATCTGCTCGATGACCTGCCGGAGGGAGATGTCGGTGTGCCCGTAGTGGCGGTAGAGGGAGTAGAGGCAGGCCGGGCCGCAGGTGAACTCGTCTGGCTGGGCCTGGATGGCGAGCTTGATCTGCATGGCCTGGTGCTAGGCGCCCGGTGTGGCGGGCGCGGGGGTTGCCTTGGGCGCCTCCATGTCCTTGAAGCCTGTGCGGGCCTTGAGGGACTCGAAGGAGAATGGGGAGTCGGCGCCGCCGGTGCGTCGCATTTCCTCGACGGTGATCTCGCGGATCAGCTCGTTGCGGAGGACGCGCATGGTCTCTTCTGTGAGCGGGGTGGGGTAGGAGAGCTGGCAGACGACGACGGAGAGGCCGGCGGGGAGCTCGGCGCTGAGGGTTCGCTGCGGGGCGTTCTCTGGGGAGGGGGCGGTGGTCCAGCCGACCTTGGCCGCAAGGTCCATCACCTTGGCTCGGAAGGCGTCGTCCTGGAATCGCGGGTCCTGGGTTGTGGCGACGGTGCGGGTGATGCGGATGTTCCTCTGGACTTCGATGGCGGGCTTGCCCGGGGTTGTGCCCACTGCGGGGGACTCGAAGAGCTTGCCGACGGCCTCGAGCCCGCTGGCGGAGGCAAGGGCCTCGAACTTGGGCAGGTCGGCGACGAGTTTGCGGTAGGCCCAGAGGCGTCTGAGGTCGTTGACGACGTCCTCGCGGACTTCATCGAGCGAATCGGGTGAGGACTGCTCGCGCCAATCGAGCACGCAGAAGTAGTAGTGATCGCCCTCGCGGCCGGCGACCATGGTGTCGAAGGGGACGCGGGACTGGAGGCCGAGGTTTGCGGTGGGCATGAACTCGTGCAGGCCGGAGAGGAGTTCGGGGAAGCTGCCCGCGCGGGTGCCGCTGCTGAACTGGGCGGCGCCGATGCCCTCGAGCGAAGCTGCGCGGTCGAGGCGGGTCCAGGCGTTCGCGACAACGCGGACTTCCGGGAGCGGGATGTTGACGCCGGTGGCCTCGCGGACGGCCTGGGCGACATCGGCGGCGAGGCCCTCCATGCGGGGCATGGAGGCCGACCACGACGCGTCGAGGGTGCGGACATTGCCCTCCACAGGCAGGCGGCGCGTGGCGGCCTTGATGCGGGCCTTGTAGATCGCGTCGAACTGATCGAGGACGGCCTTGATGCGGGCGTCGCGGAGTTCCGCCTCGACGGCGGCGCGTTCGGCGGGGAACTCGCCGGCGAACTTTGTCCGGTTCTGAAGGTAGTGCTTCTGCACGGCGACGGGGTCGAGCTCGATGGCCTTGGAGACGCCCTCGCGGCTGAGCCTCATCCACTCCAGCTTGACGCGCCGGGGCTGGATGTATCCCAGGCCGTGGGGGGGCGTCCCGGGGGTCACGTTGCGGAGCGCCTCGTACTGGGCGCTGATCTCGGCGTCGGCGGGCGAGGGTGCTTCGTCGAGGATGCGGTCGGCCTCGATGACGACAGCGTCGATGGTGGCGGGCTCTGCGAGGCGTCTGGCGTGGTGGGTGAGGTAGGCGTCGGAAACACGGGCGGAGGCGCCGGTGTAGCTGGTGACGAGGCGGATCACTCCGCGGAGGCGGGCAAGGGCGAGGTTGAGTTCGTCTGGAGTGACGCCCATGCGCCGGGTGATGGCGTCTTTGTTGGCGCGGAGGTCGTCGGCGGCTCGGGTGGTGGCGGCGAAGGACCAGCCGGGCTCGTTGAGCTTCTGGAGGGCGAGGTTCCGCAGGAGCTGCGGGTTCTGCTTCAGGAGGTCGGCGAGCGAGGCGTACTGCTCGAAGACATCGTTCTCGGCGTAGTAGAGGAGGCGTGCCTGGGCGAGTTCTTCGGTCCAGGCCTCGCCGTCACCGGCCTCGCCGATGAGGCCGGCCTTGTCGGCCTCGTGGACCAGGAGCATCCAGTGGACGCCGGACTTGAGGTCGGGGATGGCGCCGAGGATGTCGGGGACGAGGGCCTTGAGGGTTTCGAGCTCGCGCTCGGACTCGAGCAAGCGTTTGCGCTTGACCTTCTGGCCCCCGACCTCGGCGACGGTCATCTTCATGGGATCGCCGCCCATGAGGGAGTTGCCGGCGCCGGTGAAGAGGAAGGTCACGATCAGCACGACGCCGAAGATGCCCATCGCCCACTTGCGGTACTTGCGGATGACCTTGACCATGGTGGATTCCGAGAGAGCGTGCGAAGACAGGCGCGAGAGGTGGGGCGAAAGTGCAAACGGCCGACCGGGGTGACCGATCGGCCGTGGTGCGGTTCGTCGGTCCCGCTCCCCGCTGTGAGGCCGCGGGGCGGGAGGGAGCGTTAGCGGTAGAACTCGATGATGAGGTTGGTGTTGACGTCGAAGGGGATCTGGTCGGTGGTGGGAAGAGCGACGACGCGGACCTTCTGCTCCGCGGGGTTGAGCTCGATCCAGCCCGGAACCTCGAAGCCGGCGAGAGACTCCATGGCGTCCTTAGCGAGCTTCTGGGCCTTGGGCTTGAGGGTGAGGACATCGCCGACGCCGAGGCGGGCGCTGGGGCGGTCGGTCTTGCGGCCGTTGAGGAAGACGTGGCCGTGGGCGACCATCTGGCGAGCGCCCCAGATGGTGCGAGCGAGGCCCGCGCGGCGGATGACGTTGTCGAGGCGGCGCTCGAGGAGCTGGAGGAGCATGTCGCCGGAGTTGCCCTTCATGCCGTTGGCCTCGGCCATGAAGCGGCGGAACTGCTTCTCGAGGACGCCGTAGTGGTACTTGAGCTTTTGCTTCTCGTTCATGCGCACGCCGTAGTCGCGGAGGCGGCGGCCTCTGTACCCGTGCATGCCCGGGAAGGTGAGTTGGCGCTTGGAAGTGTGCTTGGGCGTGTCGGAGATGGGGACGCCGACGCGGCGGGAGAGCTTGAGCTTGGGACCTGTGTAACGAGCCATTCGTACCTCCGTCGCCCGCGTGGAAAAGACCCGCGGGGTGCCGCGTGTGGCGGCGATCAGGGCCGGGTGCCGAGACTTCGGGCCGGCCGGGGCTGATCCGGTCAATCCGCGCGGGCACATCGCCCGGGCGGCCGGTTCATTGAGCCCCAAGTAAAGCCCTCACAAGCGCCAACGTCAAGTGCGGCGGGCGGATCGTCGCACCGGAGGCGCGCAGCACCGGTATTCTCCCGATCATGGCATCTGCGCACTCATTGGAGCGTCTTCCCGTTCGCGTGTTCGCGTCTCCCGGGGAGGCGAGCCGTTCCGCCGCAGGGCAGATCGCGGAGTTGATCCGCGAGCGTGCGGCGGAGGGGCGTCGGGCGGTGTTGGGGCTGGCGACGGGGTCCACGCCTCAGGGCGTGTACCAGGAACTGGTAAGGCTTCACAGGGCGGAGGGGCTGTCGTTCGGGAACGTGACGAGCTTCAACCTCGACGAGTACTACCCGATGTCCGCGGAGAGCCCGCAGAGCTATCGGCGGTTCATGCACGAGCACCTGTTCGATCACGTGGACATTGATCCGGCGCAGGCGCACGTGCCGAACGGGGCGGCGGAGGCTGGGAGTGTGCAGGCGGAATGCCAGCGGTATGAGAGGAAGATCCGGGAGGCGGGGGGGATCGACGTTCAGGTGCTGGGGATCGGGCGGACGGGGCATGTGGGGTTCAACGAGCCGGGCTCGGCGCGCGACAGCCGCACGAGGCTGATCACGCTGGACCGCGTGACGCGGATGGACGCGGCGAGCGACTTTTTCGGCGAGTGGAACGTGCCCCGGAAGGCGATCACGATGGGGGTGGGGACGATTCTGGACGCCAGGCGGGTGCTGCTGCTGGCGTTTGGGGAGCACAAGGCGGGGGTGATACGGCGGGCGGTGGAGGGAGAGGTCACCGCGTCGGTGGCGGCGTCGTTCCTGCAGCAGCATCCGAACGCGACGGTGCTGCTTGATCACTCGGCGGCGGCGGAGCTCACGCGGTTCAAGACACCCTGGCTGCTGGGGCCGATCGAGCCCCTGGGGCTGGCGTGGGACCACGCGACGACGATGAAGGCGGCGATCTGGCTGGCGCGGACGCTGGACAAGCCGATTCTGAAGCTGACGGACGAGGACTACAACGAGCACGGGCTGCAGGACCTGCTGTCGGAGCGGGGCGGCGCGTACGACATCAACATCGAGGTGTTCCGCACGCTGTCGCGGACGATCACGGGGTGGCCCGGGGGCAAGCCCCGGAGCGAGAGTGGGGGCGGGGGCGACGCGGAGTTTCCCAAGCGGGTGGTTGTGTTCAGCCCGCACCCGGACGACGACGTGATCTCGATGGGCGGGACGCTGATCCGGCTGTGCGACCAGGGGCACGAGGTGCACGTGGCGTACCAGACCAGCGGGGACATCGCGGTGTGGGACGAGTCGGCGCTCCGGCACCTGGACTTTGTGCGGGAGCTGGCGCTGGCGTTCCCGGCGCTGGGGCGCGAGTTCGCGGAGTCGATGGAGCAGTCCGTCGCCGGGTTCCTGAGGCGCAAGAACCCCGGGCAGGCGGACGCGCCGGAGCTGCAGCGGGTGAAGGGCCTGATCCGGCGGTCGGAGGCGCGGGCGGCGGCGAGGTACAGCGGAGTGCACGAAGACCGGATTCACTTCCTGGACCTGCCCTTCTATCAGACGGGGCGGGTGCGGAAGAACCCGATGGGCGAGGCGGACGTGGCGGTGACGATGCAACTGCTGGAGCGGGTGAAACCCCACCAGGTGTACGCGGCGGGGGACCTCTCTGACCCGCACGGAACGCACCGGGTGTGCCTGGCGATCGTGCAGGAGGCGGTGAGAAGGCTGGCGGAACGGGACTGGATGAAGCAGTGCTGCGTGTGGCTGTATCGCGGGGCGTGGCAGGAGTGGGGGCCGGAGGAGATCCAGATGGCGGTGCCTTTGGCGCCGGACGAGGTGGCGCGGAAGCGGATGGCGATCTTCAAGCACGAGAGCCAGAAGGACCGGGCGCTGTTCCCCGGGCCGAACGATCCGCGGGAGTTCTGGCAGCGTGCGGAGGACCGGAACAAGGCGACGGCGCGGCTGTTTGACGCGCTGGGACTGGCGGAGTACGAGGCGATGGAGGGCTTTGTGATGTGGAACACCGAGGCGCCGCAGCCGGCGTCGCCACGAAGGGTGCTGGCGGGGCTGCCGCGCGCGGTGTGCTCATGGTCGCTGCGGGCGGCGTCACCGGCGGACCTGGCGGAGAGGGCGAGGGGATGCGGCGTGGGCGGGGTGCAGCTGCACCTGGACCCGATCCGCGCGGGCGCGTGGGACCTGACGGGGACGCGCCGGGCGCTCGCGGACGCGGGGCTCACGATCGTCTCGGGCATGATGGCGATGGAGGGCGAGGACTACACGACGCTGGAGTCCATCGCCAGGACCGGCGGCGTGAGGCCGGACGCCACGTGGGAGCGAAACCTGGCGGCGGCGCACGCGAACGCGATCGTGGCTTCGTCGCTGGACATCGGGCTTGTGACGTTTCATGCGGGGTTTGTGCCCCACGACGCGACGGACCCGGAGCGAGCGGCGATCGTGAGGCGGACCCGGGCCATCGCGGATGCGTTCAACGCGCGGGGGGTCAGGGTGGCGCTGGAGACGGGGCAGGAGAGCGCGACGAACCTGCTGTCGTTCCTGGCGGAGTTGAACGAGGGGAGAAACGCGGCGCAGCGGGTCGGCGTGAACTTTGATCCGGCGAACATGATCCTGTACGGCACGGGGCGGCCGCTGGATGCGCTGGCGGCGCTGCTGCCGCACGTGGTGCAGGTGCACATCAAGGACGCGAGCCCGCCTCCGAAGCCCGGGGTGTGGGGGACGGAAACGGCCGCGGGCATGGGGAGCGTACCTTGGGCGGAGTTTCTGGACCTGCTCGCGGGTGCGCCGGCGGTGGGGGCGATCGTGATCGAGCGTGAAGGGGGCGAGGAGCGCGTGGCGGACGTGCGGACCGCGCGCGCTCTGCTCGCGTCGCTGCTGGATTGAGCGGTGTCTATCGCCCGGAGGGGCTGGCGGCGTGAGACCAGCGCTGGATGACCTCGCGGAGGCCGGCACCGCCGTCGTCGGTGGCGCCGGGCCCGAAGTACTTGAGTTCGAGGGCGGCGATTTCCTTGTCGAGTTCGATGGTGCGATCTGCGCCCAGGGAGCTGCCCGCGGAGGTGCGCAGGCGCCGGAGCGAGGTGACCACGCCCAGCGGGGTGACGCGTGCGGGAGCGAGCCAGGAGGCTTCCTGGGGCTCGTGCGAGGGCTTCCTTTTCCAGAGCCACCACGCGAGGGCGGCGGCGACGAGCGCGAAGAGGGCGGCAAGGGTCGCGCGGGCGGGCGTCCACCACGCACCGGAGACGGCGACGGTGGAGCCGGAGACGGGCACGATGTCGAGGTCTGAGTAGGCGCGGGACTCGAGCTGTGCCTTGTTGTCGGGGCGGAGCGTGGGGAGAGCGAAGGCGCTGCCGACGGAGCCGGGGCCACGTGAATAAGTGAGAAGGAAGGTGCGTTCGACCTTGAGGCGGTACATGCCCTTGTCGTCGGGCTCCGGGTAGCCTTCTTTGGGTGGGTCGTTGTTGCTCCAGCCGAAGCGGCCGGTGGCGACGGAGCCTTCCTGGAGGACGAGCGCGGGCTGGGCCTGGACGCCGTCCTTGGCGAGCGCGTAACCGGCGAGCGGGGCGTCGAGCCCATCGAGCAGGTCTCGCACGTCGGGGAGGACTCCCTCGCCGACCATTCGGACTTCGAGGGTGATGGTGCCGGACTCGACGGACCGCACATCGACGAGCTGGGAGACCTTCAGGCCGTTCACGGGGCGTCGCTCACGGGCCTCGCCCTGGGCGAGGAGCGGCGTGTTGCTCTGGACGGCGAGGGTGACGGGGCCGGTCTGGTCGGTGAACTGCATGTCAACGACGAGTTGTGGGAGGCGGTCGACGCTGGCGTCCTTTCGGCGGAGGATGACGTAGGCCATGGGCTTTTCCTTCCAGCCGTCCTGGTCGTCCTCGACGACGCCACGGGCGGGCATGAAGGGGTCGAAGAAGCCGAGGGACTCGACGGAGAAGCTCTTGGAGAGGGAGGATTCGATTTCCTTCTGGAGCTGGTCGCGGTAGTTGATCTCGCGGTACTGGCTGCCGACGCGGCCCCAGACGTTGTTCTGGAGGTACTTGGAGAAGCCGCCGGTCTCGCGGTCGACGCTGTTGGTGTAGCGGAGGGAGACCAGGACGCCGAAGGGGCTGTCGACGCCGACGCGGTCGTCGCCGTCGATGGTGAGGCGGAGTCGGAGCTCGTTCTTGACGAGGTCCTGGTAGAGCTCGTCCATGGAGCGGAGGCTTGCGCCTGCGGGGTGGTCGCCGATGACGCGGAGGGCGTGCTTCACGAGGCGGGGCTTGACCTCGGGCTCGGCGCGCTCGACGGCGGCCTGGATGTCCGCGGCGAAGATGGCGACGTGTCGGTCGGCGGCTTCCTGGGGCAGAGACATCATCGCCCCGCGGACAAGGTCTACCTGATCGTCCTGGAGCGTGCCCTCCTTGGGAAGGTCATCGACGCGGAGGAAGTTGAGTTCGGCGGTGCCCATGGCGGCTCCGAACCAGCGCCGGTAGATCGAGGGGTCGTCGCGCTCCAGGCCCTGGGTGATGGCGGCGGCGTAGCGCTCCGCGGCGCGGGCGAAGGCCTCGAAGGCCTCCTTGCGGTACTCGTTCTGCTTGGCGGGGTCCGTCACGCGGCCCTGGGACTGGAGGTACTGCATGCGGTCGTAGGCGATCGCCGCGCGGGTGGCGGCGTGCTTCCACTCGCCGGGCTCTCCGGCCATGGCGGCGTCGGCGAGCTCGAGCGCCAGGCCGTAGCCCTTGTCGACCATCGCGGCGATCTCTGTGTCGGTGCGCTTGGCGCCGGTGGAGCGCTGCGCCTGGCGGCTGCGCCAGTCGCCGTTGAGGCTGGCGGCCATGGTGCGGGCGAGGCCCATGGCGGTGGGGGCGGGGAGCGAAGGGAGCGGGCCCAGGACGCGCTCGATATCGGCCCGCTGGTAGACCTCGGTCTTGGCGTGGCAGGCCTTGAAGGTGAGCACGACGCCTGGGAGGCGGGCGGGGTCTACGCCCAGGGTCTGCATGTCCTTCATGAGGCCGGCGAGGCGGTCGAGGTTCCGCTGCTGGCGCCCCCGCGTGAGGGGCGCCATGGGGAGGAACTCGCGGTAGTAGAAGTAGAACATGAACTGCTGGTCGTTCTCGTCCGGTGCGGGGTTCAGCCGCTTTTCCCAGCACTCCAGGAAGTGGTTGGCGGTTCCCGCGGCCTCGGTGGGCAGGGCCTGGTTCGCGGCGCGCGTGAGGGAGAGGGCCTGGTCGATCTCGTCGGCGGTGGTGGCGATGGCGATGGAGGCCCGGCGCGCACGGATCGCGAGGCTGGGCTCTAGGGCCGAGAGCCACTTCTCGCTCGGGATGGCGCGGAGGAGGAGCTGGGCCTCGCGCGTCACGACGCGCTGCTGGCCCCGGGCCTGAGCGGTCTGCTCCATCTCGCTCACGAGCGCCGCGGTGAGCATCCGGAGCGGGACGCGGAGCGCGGAGGTGTCGACATTCTCACGTTCGAGGAGAACGTCCATGCCTTCCTTGAGCGTGAGGATGGCCTGGGCCCGCTCGGCCACGTCCTGCTTGGCGTCGCCGATGTTGGCGGCGCGGAGGGCCATGAGTTCGAGCGCGACAGGCCCGAGCGAGTCGCTGGCGAAGACCCGGCGCAGCCACGCGGTGGTGCTGGCACGTGGCACGGTGTTCAGGCCCTCGATGCCGAGCCTGAGTGCCTCGCGGCGGGTCTCGAACTTGGCACCCTCGACCAGGGCGGTCTGCGACGCAAGCTCCCACGCCTCGCGGCGGAGGGACTCTGCGGCGAGGCCCTGGCCCGCGTCGGCGGCGAGCGCGGACTTGTAGCGGGAGTGCACGAGCAGGTCTTCGGCGCGGCCCCCGGCGCGGGCTTCTTCAAGCGACGGGAGAAACTCGTACGCCTCGCGCACCAGGCCCGCGGCGGCGAGGAACTCCACGGTGCGCGCGCGGTGGGTGGCGTCGGCGGAACCGAAGAAGGTGGTCCCCGCGCGGAGGCGTTCCATCATCGCGCCGGTGCTGCTCTTGGAGGCGGCCTTCTGGAGTATTTTGCCCAGCGTTTCCATCTGCCAGGGCTTGAACTCGCCGGGCGAGGCCTCGGCGAAGGCGAGGACTTCTTCGGGGAGCAGGCCCGCGTCGCCGCGCCCGAGCGTCTGCACGATAAACCCGTAGACCGCCTCGGCCTCGGGCGCGGGCCGGGTCGAGAGGAACCTGCCCAGGACGCCCCACTCGCCCGCGAGCACGTTGGTGTGGATCCACTTTGCGACGTCCGGGGGCGGGGCGACGTCGGCGTTGGGCTGGGCGACCTGCCCGAAGCCGAGCCTGGCCCGCGCGCCGAGCACCGCGGCGGGAGAGCGGGTGAAGTCCATGGTCTGCATCGCCATGGTGACCTGCTGGCCCCGGGTGGCCTGGGCACCGCGTTCCGCGGCGAGGCCGAGCGCCTCGTCGAGGTTCAGACCCATGTCCGCGTAGTACGCGAGCATGCGCTCGCGGTCGTCGGGCGAGAGCGCGTCGTACTCCTTGCGGAGTTGTTCGAGCTGTTCCTTGGTCGGCGCGTCGCCCGCGGGCTTGGAGGCGCCGGCCTTGGCCTCTGGCTCGGCGGCGGGCGAGGCCGGGTCGTCGCTGCCGGCCACGGCGGGGTCGGGCTGCGCGGGCGCGGCCGGTGCCGGCGCTGCTGGTCGCGCCACGGCGGGCTGGAGCGTCATGGCCGGCGTCTGCGAGAAGGCGGTGCCGGCGCACGCGAGCAGCACGAGGGCGGAGAGTGGGATCAGGGCCTGGGTGTTCATATGTGTACTTCCTGCGTTCCGTTCTTACCAGCCTTGTCCGATCTCGCCGTCGAGCCCTGCGCCGCCCCCGGGGCGTTCGCCACGGCGTCGGCCGCGCGCCCCCGGGCGGGGCTCGGTGCCGATGCGGCCGCTGCCCGTCGGAGAGTCCTTGGGGCGAGCCTTTGCGAAGAGTTCGTCCAGCGAGCTTTGCTCGAGGTTGAGGACGAGTTCCACGTTCTTTTCCTGGTCGAGGGCTTCGGCGGGCTGGCCCCGGGTCCGGGCGCCCTCCGCGAGGTAACGGTATTGCTGGGCGGCGCGGCCGGAGATTTCTTTCCACTCTGGCGCGGGCCGGCCGGCGAGGCGCATCAGCCGCGCACCGTAGTAGTACGCGGTGGCGAGCTCCTCCCTCACCTGGCGTTCCAGGGCGGGGTCGGAGGCACCCGCGGCGGTGAACTCTTCGAGGAGTCCTTCGAGGACCTCGGCGCCGGAGCCCACGCTGCCCGCGCGGACGAGCGCCCTGCCACGAGAGACGCGCACGCGCTGGCGGAGGGAATGGTCCTCGTCCTCGATGAGGGCCTCGGCGCCGCCCAGGGTGTCGGCGACACGTTGCCACGAGGTTGCGGCGGCGGTGTAGGCGGCGTGTTCTTCGGTGCCGGCCTGCTTGGCGTTGTCGTGGAGCGTTGGGTCGTCTGAGCCGAACGCCGCGGCGCGGGCGGCCAGGGCGCGGAGGTGGGACTGATAGGCGGCTTCCTGCAGGGCCATGGCGTCGACCTGTTCGCGCTCGGCACGGGCGAGCACGCCCGCGGCGCGGTCTGCCTGATAGTGCCTCTGGCCAGGGCCGAAGTGGTACGCGGCGGCGACGACGGGGGCGATGGCCCACAGCGTCCACACGGCGCGCCAGAGCAGGGCTCTATTCAAAGGACGCCTCCCGCGGGGGCGGGGCGCAGCGCGCCGGCCCGTGCCCGCTTCCAGTCACGCCTGACGCCGAACCACGCGAGCATGGGGCCGATCAGGCCGACCATGCCCCCGCCGGCGCCCAGGGCTGCGAGCGCGGCTTCGCGCGTGCCGATGAGCGAGCCCACGCGCGGGGAGATGGACGCGAGTTTCTCGACGACCTCCGTAGGCAGGTGCCGGGTATTGCCCTGGTGGTAATACCCACCGAGCGACGCGGCGAGTTGTCTGAGGGTCCACTCGTCCTGCTTGGAGGTGTGCCCGGAGATGATGGTGGCCTTGGAAGGGTCGCCCACGCCGATGACGATGACATCCGCGATGGAGAGCGGCTTGCGGGGGACCCGCGGTGCGGCCTTGAGGTCGCCATCGCTGATGACCACGAGCGTGGTGGAGCCCCGGGCCCAGCCCTTGGAGAGTTCGAAGGCCTGCTCCAGCCCTGAGGCCATGTCCGTCTCGCCCGCGTCGTAGGCGACGTAGAGCGGCAGGCCGCCGGTGACCATGCTCACCACGTTCTTGTCGGTGGTGTCCTGAAGAACGGGGAGGGCTTTGGTGTAGAACGCAACAAGGGAGACGCGAGTGTCCTTCATGTCCAGGCGGTCGAGGATGCCCTGGAGTACGCGGCCTCCCCAGACCCCCCGGCTGACCTTGTCCACCTCCGGCCCTGCATCCTTCAGGTTCATGCTCGGGGAGACGTCGAGCACCACGAGCAACTGGCGGGCCGCGCGTGGGGAGGGCTTTACGTCCGTCTCCACAGGGTCCCAGTGGGCGAGGATGATCGCGCCCCAGACCGCGGCGGAGAGACCGGCGATGCGCACGACGGGGGCGGCGCCCGCCCACCACGCGGGGGCGCCCGCTGGCCCGAATGCCAGACGGGCGACGCGTGCCACGCGCCGGGCGTGACGCCACTCTGCGAGCGAGGCGATGAGCGTCGTGGCGAGTGCGGCGAGGAACGCGAGGTTCACCATGGCGTGTACCTCAGCCAGGCGAGCCCCAGGGCGTGCATGGCGCAGAGGGTGAGGGCGGTGAAGCCGAAGGGCCCGAAGAAGTCCATCGGCACGGTGCCGACGCTGGCGAACTTCGCGGGCCTCATGCGGTCGATGTGTGCGAAGACGTGCCTGAGGCTCTCGGCGTCGGCGGCGCGGAAGGACTCGCCACCGGTGAGGCGGGTGAGTTCGGCCATTTCGGCCGGGGCTTCGGAGTCGTCTACGTGGATGTGGTAGACGATGATCCCGGCGGCCTTGAGTTCCTCGCCGATCTCGTACTCCTGGCCCTGGCCGAGGTCGAAGCTGAAGCCGTCGGACACCAGCACGATCAGGCGGTCGCCCTGAGTTGCCTCGATCTCCATGTTGTCGCGGCAGAATCGGAGGGCGGCGCCGATGGCGGTGCCTCCCATGTGGATGGGCTGGTTGTCCGGGTTGGCGAAGGGCATGGCGTTGCGGAGGGCCTGGAGGTCCTTGGTGAGCGGGAGCCACTTGACCTGCGCGGTGCCGAACATGGTGAGGCCCATGGCGTCGCCCTCGCGCGCCTTGGTGAACTCTTCGATGGCCTCGCTGGCGATGCGGTAGTTCTTGCCGCTCATGCTGCCCGAGACGTCGATGCAGACCTCGATGTTGGTGAGGAGGCGTTCGCGCTTGGGCTTCTGGAGGGTCTGGGGGCCGGCGAGGACGACGATGGCGACTGCCATGATGGCCAGGGGCGCGGCGTCGAACACGCCGAGCGCCCAGCGGAGCCAGCGGCGGTCCTTTGCGCGGGGGCCGGCGTGGTCGAGCGGGGCGACGATGCCAGGGCCTCGGGCGGCGACAGCCCAGAGCATGACCACGGGCAGGCAGAGGAGAAGCAGAACCCAGGGGTGGGTGAAGGTCATGGCGTGGCCTCCGCGGGCGGAGCCGTGGTGGCTGGTGCTCTGACGCTTCGCGCGGCGTCTTCGATTCGAGGCGGGGGCGAGGTGTGAGAGGGCCCTTCGGAGGCGCGCGAGTGCAGCCAGCGTTCGACTTCGAGCACGACGTCGCGCCATGGTCCCTCGCGCCGGGCCTGCGCCACGGCCCGGGCGAGGTCACGGGTCGAGGTGCCCGGAGCGGCATCCGCCCGCACGCAGCGGAGCAGGAGCAGCTCGAGCCGGCCCTGTTCGGCGGTGGAGAGGGCGCGCGAGCGGCCTGCGCTGGCGAGTTCGAGCAGGAGTTCGCCCGGAGTCGGTTCCGGGGGTGGCGGAGGCGGGGGTGTGGTGTGCGTTCTGGTGAGCAGTCTTCGCGCGATGAACAGGAGGGGCAGTGCGGCCCAGCCAGCGGCGAATGCCCACATGAACTCGCGGTAGTACGCGCCGAAAGAGAAGCCGGGTGCGCGGAGCCCGAAGACGTCTGTCCCGACGCCCGGGGGAAGCTGGGAGACGACGCGGACGTGCACGCCGCCGATCGCCGCGGCGCGGCCGTCCGCGCGTTCGAGGAGGGTGGCAAGGTCGTACTCGCCGCTGCGGAGGCCCAGGAACTCGACGCGGAAGACACCCTCACCGAGGTCTCGGACGCGGACGAGCACGGGCGCGCCGGGTTCCTGGGCGCGGGCCCGCAGGCCGCCTTCCGGAGCGCGGACCTCGACGGCACCGACCACGCCCCGGTTGGCCTCCACGACCTGGGCGTGAGCCGCGAGGCAGGCGAGCGTGGCGAGCGCGACGCCGAGGATGGAGCGGGCGCGGGGGCTCATCCGCGCCCCCGGGCGGCGGCGCCGCGCGTGGTGAGGAAGCGTCGCAGGACCGGGACGAAGGGCCTGTCTGTGCGGAGGCGTGCGTAGTCTGCCCCGCATCGGAGCAACTGGGAGCGGAGGGTGCCGTCGTCGGTGTCGCCCCCTCGCCGGGACAGGAACCAGACGCGGCCTGTCTCTGCTTCCTGGGCGCGGACGAAGCCGGCGCGGGCGCCCTCGACCTCGATGGGGTCGATCGTGTGGAGGACCATGCAGTCGTGGCGCTGGGCGGCGCGGCGGAGGGCACGGACGGCACCGGGGTCGTGCAGGTCGCTGACCACGGCGATGAGGCTGCGCCGTGCGGCGCGCCCCGCGACGCGTTCCAGCGTGTTCGAGAGCGAGGTGCCCTCGGCGTAGTCGCGCCGGCGGAGGGGCTCGACGCCCGCCCACAGGTCGCTGCGGGAGAGGCTCGCGGGCATCTCTCCGCCCCGGGCCCCGGCCCCGATGACGGCGGTGGGGCTCATGCGGCGCTGCGCGACCAGCCCGATGGAGGCGGCAACCCAGACCGCCAGGTCGTGCTTGCAGATGGCGGTCGAGGAGACGGCCATGGAGGCGGAGGTGTCGACGACGACGTAGACGCTGGTGCGCTTCAGGGCCTCGTATTGCCTGACGAAGGCGCGCCCCATGCGGGCGGAGAGCCTCCAGTGGATGGCGCGGACGGAGTCGCCGGGTTCGTACGCGCGGGAGCCGGCGTATTCCAGGCCCCCGCCCATGAAGAGCGAGGAGTCGGTGCCCAGGGCCAGGTCGTCGGCGAGGCGGCGGACGACCATGTCGAAGTTCTCGCGCGCGAGCGTGTCGGGCGCGGGGAGCGTCTGCGAATCGGAGGTCGGTTGCACACGCATCGCAGCCCCCTCAGGCCATGGTGTCCAGCAGTTCTCTCAGGACCTGGGCACTGGAACGGCCCTCGGCGAGCGCCGCGTACTTGAGCCTCATGCGGTGGAGCACGACGTCTTCCGCGAGGGCGAAGAGGTCCTCGGGGATGGTGTACGCGCGGCCCTGGATGAAGGCCCGGGCGCGGGAGGCGTGGACGAGGGCGAGTGCGGCGCGCGGGCTGCAGCCCAGCTCCACGTCGTCGTGCCTGCGGGTGAGGTTGACGAGCTCCACGCAGTCGCGGATGAAGACCTCGCTGACGTGGACGGACTGGACTCGCTCCATGGCGCTGGTGAGGTCGGCGAGGCCGAGCTTTCTGCCGTCGTCGATGGCGTCGAAGGCGGACATGGGCACCGCGCCGTCGCCCTTGCGCTTGAGGCCGAGGGCCAGGCTGCGGCGGACGACCTCTGCCTCGCCTTCCGGGGTGGGGTAGGTGAGGCGGTGGCGGAGCATGAAGCGGTCGAGCTGGGCCTCGGGGAGTTCGAAGGTGCCTGCCTGCTCGACGGGGTTCTGGGTTGCGATGACCAGGAACGGCGCGGGCAGGTCGTGGGTGACGGTGCCGATGGAGACGCGCCGCTCCTGCATGGCCTCCAGGAGCGCGGATTGAACCTTTGGAGAGGCGCGGTTGATCTCGTCCGCGAGGAAGAGGTTGGTGAAGATCGGGCCTTTGTGCACCCGGAACTCGCCGCTCTTCTGGTCGAGCACTTCGGAGCCCAGGATGTCGCCGGGAAGGAGGTCGATGGTGAACTGGACTCTGGCAAACTGGAGGTGGATGGCCTTGGCGACGGCCTGCACCATGAGGGTCTTGGCGATGCCCGGGACGCCTTCGAGGAGCAGGTGGCCGCCGGTGAGGAGCGCGATGAGGACGCGCTCGACCACGGTCTCCTGTCCGACGACGGTTCTGGCGACCTGCTCACGGACTCGGTCCGCGAACTCGCAGCGCACCGTGTCCACACTCTCCACGCCGTTCGCACCACCCATGCACGCCTCCCGTCACTCCGCGAGCAACGCCTTGAGAACCTCGCCCAGTTTGTCCGCTCGAACCCCGGCCGCCCGCACGATGCCCTTGCGGTCCACGACGATCGTGGCGGGCCAGTGCCTCACGCCCCAGGCGGAGGCGTTGGCGGCGTCGCCCTCGGCGTCTTTCACGACGGGCATCTTGACCTTTGCGGTGTCGGCGGCGGCCTTCATCCCGTCCCAGCCTGCGGCTTCGCACACGCCGACCCAGGTGACGCCCCGGCCCGCGTACTCGGTCTCGGCTTTCGAGAGCGCGGCGAGTTCCTTGGTGGCCATGGCGCGCCCGGGGCTGGTGAAGTGCACGACCACGACGCTGCCCCTGAGCAGCCCATCGCCGGGCTTCTCGCCGGACCACTGGTCTCCCTTGACGCCGGGCCAGGGCTTGCCTTCGAGGGCGCGGAGCGACTCGGGGCGTTTGGCCCCGCCGTAGTAAAAGTCCGGTCCGAAGGAGCCCGCGGCTTCCTCGGCGCTGGGGCCGTCTTCGGCGAGGAGCATCTTGACCACTCCCTCGACGTGCTGGGGCATGAGGCCCGCGGCCCGGACGACGCCCTTGCGATCCACGACGACGTAGGTCGGGAGGAACTGCACCTTGTAGGCGGTCGCGGAGGCCCCGCCCTTGTCCTTGCAGACGGGGTAGTTGATCTTGTGTTCCTTGACGGCGGCGGCGGCGTTTTCCCAGCCCGAGTTCGCGTCGTGGATGCCCACGAAGACCAGGCCCTTGTCGCCATAGTCCTTCACCATCTTGACGTTCTCGGGGATGGACGCCATGCAGGGCCCGCACCACGTGGCCCAGAAGTCGATCACGACGACCTTGCCCCGCTGCTTGGAGAGGGAGACTTCGTCGCCGATCCAGCCCTCGCCCTCGAGGGTGGCGGCGGGTTTGCCCTCCAGGCCCTTGAGGCCGGCGGGGCGGCTGGCGCCGTCGAAGAACCACGCGTCGGGGATGCTGCCATCGGCGGCGAGCGCCGACCCGAGCGGGAGCGCAAGCACGCACGCCCAAGCCGCCCCCGTCAGTTTGGAGTTCATCATCGCCTCATTATGCCAGATCGGCGCGGGTAGTGCCAACCCGATTCCGGCCCTCGGCCGGGCTCAGGGCTTGATCCCGAACATTCGGTAGACCTCGTCGACGGCGGCGACGCCACGCTCCGGGGGGCCTATCCGGCAGACGGACAGGGCCGACCGGGAGGTGCGGGCGAAGGCGACCTGCTTCTTGGACTCTTCGGCGGCGGGGCCCTGGGTGCCGACGTCCTGGACGGACTTGGCCGCCCGCTCCAGTTCGAAGGAGCGGAGTTCGAGGCGGTCACCGACTTCCGGGAGGCGGTCCATCCAGCCCGGCTCCAAGGTGGCGAGCAGGGCGCGGATCTCCGCCAGGCTCGCGACGAGGTCTGCCTGCATCTCCTCGGCAGTCCGTGCGCGTTGCTCGGCGCGGGCCTCGGGCTGGGGCGGCAGGTCCTCGCGGCCCTTGTGATAGACCGAGCCGCAGGCCGTGAGGAGAGCCAAGAGGGTCGTGAGGAGCGAGAACGAGGCTGAGCGGCAAAGGACTGGTGGCAGTCGGTTCGATAGAGTCATGCAGGATTCTATCGGCGGAAGCCAGTTCCGAGAGCCACGCATGCGAGCCAGACACCTTGCCGTCGCGGCGATGATGACCGCAACACTCTGCGCTTCCGCGGCGAGCGCGCACGAGACGGACAACTTTTACCTTCCCGTGAACCGCCCGTTTGCGGATGTGGGCGCCTTCTTTGACGCGGCGCACACGCGGGCGATCGAGCGGACGGTGAGGCGACTGAACGCGGAGATCGACGCGGCGCTTCGAATCCGGGATGCGGACCGGCGTGCCCAGCGTCTCGCGGAACTGCACGACCCGGAGAACATCGTGCGGGGGGTGCACGGTTCGTTCTCCGACGCATTCACGGAGGTACTGGATATCGAGGACGCGCTGCGCGGGCCGTGGGCCCGGGCGATGTACCCGGACAAGATCACCGCGAACTGGGACGCGAACTGGATGTACACGTACGTCCACTTCCCGCTGGACCCCAGGCGACTTGTGCTGCTCTTCCAGTCCTCGACGGTGAAGGCCTATGGCGTGTACTTCGGGACGGACAAGCTCTCGCACTTTCATCACATGGGGATGTTCTACTACGACGCCTATCGCGGGCATCGGCGCGACGGCATGGACCACAAGCGGGCGGTGGACGCGCTCGTTCACACGTACTCGAAGGGCGGGCCGATCGGCGAGTCGTCGCTGCTGGGGTTCTTCGCGACGGGGGTCTACTCCAACGCCGATCTCGCGGCGAACTACGCGGGGTTCAAGTTCTACCTGAATCTCACCGAGCCCGTGCAGGTCAAGGGGCGCGAGGTAGAGCCCCTGGTGGTGCGGTGCGGCGTGTACTGGAGGCTCTCCACGCGCGTGAGGCCGGAGTCAGGGTGGTTCGGTGACTTCGTGTCCGACCACTGGAACGAGGCGCTGAACCCCAGCCTGTACGACGTGACGGTCCGGGGGAGCGTGAAGAGCATCCTGCAACGTCGCGCGGGACGCATCGTGGAGTTCTACACGACCAAGGACAACCGGCCCAGCGACCCGGCGTACTACGACACGCTCATGCACGAACTCGGGACGCTGTACGGGGAGCCCTACGGACACTCGGGCGAGTGGGAGAAGCTGCTCTCCATCGGCACCACCTGCATGCCGGCGCTGGCGGCGGGCACGAACGGGGGGGGCGAGAACGCCCCGGGCGAGAACGCCGCGGGCCGGACGCCGGCGGCTCCGGCCACGTCCTCGACGCCCTTCACGGGGAGACGAAGTCGAGGGTTCTACTGAGTCCTTCGCCCCCGGATGGCCAGGAACATCGGGATTTCCTGCCTCGCACGGTTTTCCTCGGCCGCGCGGGGGCCGGGCTGGCTGATGCGTCGGCTCGCCCATTCTTCGAGCGCATCCACCAGCAGCCCCGCCTCGGCCATGGCGCGGACGTAGGTCTGGATGGGGCGGTGGTAGGTGATGGTCACGATGCGCTCCTGGCCCCCCGACGCGGCACCGGGGTTCATCACGATCTCTTTCTGCCCGGGTGAGAGGTAGCCATCGACGCGGCGGAACTGCCTGGCGGGAGGTCCGGGCCGGCCAGATGGCGCGCTCCCGGGGGTTCCTCTGGCGGCACCCCTGGCGGCACCCTTGGGCGCGTGTGCGGCGGGGCCGCGCTGGGGCGAGTCCCAGGCCCAGCTTGTCTGCCCGGGTGCCCTGAACGCGGGGTGCAGGACGACGCCCACGAACACGCCGCCCGGCTTGAGCAGCGAGGCCACGCCCGACAATACTGGCGAGAGCGGCTCGATGTTCATGAGCGCCATGACGCACGCGGCCGCGTCGAAAGGTCCGCGGGTGACGCCGGACAGGGCCCGCGCGTCTCCGACGGCGTATTCCACGCGGGCGCCGCGGGCTCGCCTCGCGGCCTCGATCAGGCGCTCCGACGCGTCCACGCCAAAGGCGTTCACGCCCAGGGCGCCCAGACGCCGGGAGAGCACGCCCTCGCCGCAGGCCACATCGAGGACGCGCTGGCCGGGCTTGGTTTCCAGAAGGCGGAGCGTGCCGGGCAGGATGACCTGCTCGTGATGGTCGCTGCCCCGCTCCTCGATGAGGCCCTCGTACCAGACGGCCACGTGGTCCCACGACTGCTTGCGGGCGTCGGCGCGCGGGCCGCGATCCGGGACACGGCTGACCATCGGGAGCTCCTCGTTCGGCGGGTTGTCTCTGGGCCGTTGGACGGGCAATGCAGGTTGGGGCGTGGCCGCGGGGGGATTGGGGGGCGCGGGTTCGGGCGCCGCTGCGGGGCCCTTGCCGAGGAGCCCGGTGAAACTGCCGGGCACAGGGCTCTCGAACGTGAGGGGCCGGCCGGTGGCGGGGTGAGAGAACGAGAGAGACCCGCCATGGAGGCACACGCGGCCCAAGGGGTCGGCGGTGGCGCCGTAGCGGCGGTCGCCGACGATGGGGCAACCCAGGTCTGCCATGTGGACGCGGATCTGGTTTTTGCGGCCCGTGTCGAGCTTGATGTCCATGAGGGTGCGGGTGCCGCCCCGGCGTGCGACGCGATAGCGGGTGACGGCGAGCTTGCCCTCGTCCTCGTCGGCGGGGTTGCTTCCGCTTGGTGTCTGGCTGCTGTGCATCCGGCCTTTGGGGTCTTCCCAGAGGAAGTTCTGGAGGACACCCTCAGGGCTGGGCGGTGCGCCCTCGACGACCGCGGTGTAGAGGCGACCGGCGCGCCTGGAGCGGAACTCGTCCTTGAGCAGGCCGAAGGCGGTCTCGGTCTTGGCGAAGACGAGCAGGCCGGAGACTTCCTTGTCGAGGCGGTGGATGATCCAGACGCGCGTGCCGCGGCGCTTGGACTTGTCGCGGATGTAGGTCTTGACGGCGTCGAAGACGCTGGGGACGCGCTGGTGCGCGAGGCCCGCGGTGACGATGCCCGCTGGCTTGTCGACCACCAGCACGTGCTCGTCCTCGTGCACAACGCGGATCTTGCCCGGGAGATAGACGGCACGGGAGGACATGGGCCCTAGCGTAGGGAGGACCCACCTACGGTTCGCCCATGCCTCACGCGTTCCAGCAGCCCGGGACAGATTTCCTCGCCGAACTCCGCTGGCGGAAGCTCATCCACCAGGCGACCGATGAGGCCGGGCTCGCGGCGCACCTCGCGGCGGAGCGGCGCAGGGCGTACATCGGCTTTGACCCCACCGCGGACTCGCTCACGGTCGGCAACCTCGTGCCCATCATGCTGCTCGCGAGGTTTCAGCGGTGCGGGCACACCCCCGTGGTGCTGATGGGTGGAGGGACCGGGCTCATCGGCGACCCGTCGGGAAAGTCCGCCGAGCGGCAACTGATGACGAGGGAGCGCGTCGCGGCGAACGTGGAAGCGCAGAAGAAGATCTTCTCCCGCGTGATCGACTTTGAGGCCGGGCGGGCGGCGCTGGTGAACAACCTCGACTGGCTGGGGCCCCTGACGTTTCTGGATGCGCTGCGGGACGTGGGCAAGCACTTTTCCGTGAACGCGATGATCCAGCGGGACTCGGTGCGCGACCGCCTGCACAACCGTGACCAGGGGATCTCGTACACCGAGTTCTCGTACATGATCCTGCAGGCGTACGACTTCCTGCACCTGTTTGAGAAGGAAGGCGTGACGCTGCAGATGGGCGCCAGCGACCAGTGGGGGAACATCGTCGCGGGGCTGGACCTGATC
>Ga0154020_10000372_pt1 | contig 54564 bp, 47 predicted proteins | sample Klosneuvirus_201_FD_109709 | JGI IMG/M metagenome (GOLD analysis project Ga0154020, IMG submission 109709) | Active sludge microbial communities from wastewater, Klosterneuburg, Austria - Klosneuvirus_20160825_MG | ecosystem: Engineered > WWTP > Aerobic digester > Activated sludge | place... | reverse complement strand
GGGTGAAGTCGTAACAAGGTAGCTGTAGGAGAACCTGCGGCTGGATCACCTCCTTTCGAGGGAGATTAATGCTAGACTAGTTTCTAGCGCCTTTTTAGGTGTAATAAAAATTTAGAGATTCTCTTGACTCAGGTATAAAAATCGCTATACTATCTAGCACATTCAAATTGAATTGAATAAAGATTTAAGATCTTTGAAATATATAGTCTAATGATATAAGTAATACGCGAACAAATTAATTGGGTTTACTCAAGACAGTTAATGAGAGTTTGTAGATAATTGAAAAGGGCATTTGGTGGATGCCATGGTATCAGGAGGCGATGAAGGACGTGTAAGGCTGCGAAAAGCTTCGGTGAGTTGCCAATAGAACATTGACCCGAAGGTGTCCGAATGGGGAAACCCGTCGAGATGGAGTCTCGATATTCTTATCTGAATATATAGGGTAAGAAGGCGAACCGCATGAACTGAAACATCTAAGTAGTGCGAGGAAAAGAAAACGAACGTGATTCCCTGAGTAGTGGTGAGCGAAACGGGATATAGCTAAAAACTTGTGCTGTGTAAGAAGTCATTCGTTGCAGTACGAGGGAAGTGGGATATAGTATCTTACAAATGACTTTGTAGGGTTATGTTACTGATGTAGTTGAATGCCTTGGAAATGGCGACCGTAGATGGTGATAGTCCAGTAAGCGAAACATCAGAGTTATGTAATAATTATACTCCCAAGTACCGCGGAGCACGTGAAATTCCGCGGGAATCTGCCCAGACCATTGGGTAAAGCTAAATACTACCTGATGACCGATAGCGAACAAGTACCGCGAGGGAAAGGTGAAAAGAACCCCGGGAGGGGAGTGAAATAGAAACTGAAACCAAATGTCTACAATCGGAGGAAGCGATATATACGTATGCGCAACCTCGTACCTTTTGCATAATGAGCCAACGAGTTACTCCTACATTGCAAGGTTAAAGCTGGAAAGGCTGGAGCCGTAGCGAAAGCAAGTCTGAATAGGGCGATTTAGTAGTGTGGGGTAGACCCGAAACCTAGTGAGCTAACCATGGGCAAGATGAAGTCTCTGTAATAGGAGATGGAGGTCTGAACTCGTGAAGGTTGAAAACTTCTGGGATGACCTGTGGTTAGGGGTGAAAGACTAATCAAACTGGGAAATAGCTGGTTCTCCTCGAAATATATTTAAGTATAGCCTTGCTGAATTCTTTGTGGTGGTAAAGCACAGTTTAGACTAGGGGGCGTGAGCTTACCAAATCTTTGCTAACTCTGAATGCCGCAAAGCCGAAAGCAGGAGTCGGACTGTGGGGGATAAGCTTCATAGTCGAGAGGGAAAGAGCCCAGACCATCAGCTAAGGTCCCTAAGTATTCGTTAAGTGGGAAAAGAAGTGAAAATACACAGACAGCCAGGAGGTTGGCTTAGAAGCAGCCATCCTTTAAAGAAAGCGTAATAGCTCACTGGTCAAGTGTTTTTGCGCTGAAGCATGAACGGGGCTTAAACGAATCACCGAAGCTATGGATTGTATATGAATAATATACAGTGGTAGAGGAGCGTTCTCAAGTTGAACGCCTGACCGTGAGGACAGGTAGAGTACTTGAGAAGTGAGTATGTTGGTATAAGTAACGAAAAAACAGGTGAAATTCCTGTTCGCCGTAAGCCCAAGGGTTCCGCGAGAAAGGTTCATCCACTCAGGGTTAGTCGATACCTAAGCCGAGGCCAATAGGAGTAGGCGATGGAAAACAGGTTAAATATTCCTGTACCACTTTTAGCGTTGATCGATGGGGTGACGCAGGAAGATAAGCTGATCTGGAAAATGGATTGCCAGACTAAGCGCGTAGAGGGATTGTGTAGGCAAATCCGCACAATCATAAACTTGAAACGTAATGGGCGCATCAATCAAAGTGAAAGATGTGTTCAGCTGATTCTACGCTGACCAGAAAAACCTCTAGGGAGCAAAAAAGTGATCGTACCGTAAACCGACACAGGTGGGCGAGATGAGAATTCTAAGGCGTTGAGATAACTCTCATTCAGGAACTCGGCAAAATGGCCCCGTAACTTCGGGAGAAGGGGTGCCAACGCCGTTATTCTGTGAAATCAGGAGAAGCGGTTGTTGGTTGCAACAAAGAGGCTCAAGCGACTGTTTAACAAAAACACAGGGCCATGCGAACTCGTAAGAGGAAGTATATGGTCTGACGCCTGCCCAGTGCCGGAAGGTTAACAGGAGGGGTCATCCGTAAGGAGAAGCTCTGAATCGAAGCCCCGGTAAACGGCGGCCGTAACTATAACGGTCCTAAGGTAGCGAAGTCCCTTGTCGGGTAAGTTCCGACCTGCATGAATGGCGTAACGACTTGAGCGCTGTCTTGATGAGAGACTCAGTGAATTTGTAGTCCCGGTGAAAATGCCGGGTACCCGCGATAGGACGGAAAGACCCTGTGCACCTTTACTATAACTTGACATTGATTTTTGGATTATCATGTGTAGGATAGGCGGGAGGCTTTGAAGTTGTGGCGCTAGCCACAATGGAGCCGACGTTGAAATACCGCCCTTGCTGGTTTGAAAATCTAACTTTTTTCCGTAATCCGGAAGAAGAACATTGTCTGGTGGGTAGTTTGACTGGGGTGGTCGCCTCCCAAACTGTAACGGAGGCGTTCAAAGGTCCCCTCAAGGCGAATAGAAATCGCTTTTAGAGCGCAAAAGCAGAAGGGGGCTTGACTGCGAGACAAACAAGTCGAGCAGGTGCGAAAGCAGGATTTAGTGATCCAGTAGTTCTGAATGGAAGGGCTATTGCTAAACGGATAAAAGGTACGCCGGGGATAACAGGCTGATCTCCTCTAAGAGTCCATATCGACGAGGAGGTTTGGCACCTCGATGTCGGCTCATCGCATCCTGGGGCTGGAGAAGGTCCCAAGGGTTTGGCTGTTCGCCAATTAAAGCGGTACGCGAGCTGGGTTCAGAACGTCGTAAGACAGTTCGGTCCTTATCCATCGTGGGCGTAGGATATTTGAGAGGCGCTGTCCCTAGTACGAGAGGACCGGGATGGACAAACCTCTAGTGTTCCAGTTGTTCACCAAGAGCAAAGCTGGGTAGCTAGGTTTGGACGAGATAACCGCTGAAAGCATCTAAGTGGGAAACTCACCTCAAGATTAGATATCCCGTACGTAAGGTACATAAGATTCCTCGAAGACTACGAGGTTGATAGGCTGGGTGTGGAAGTGCAGTAATGTATTAAGCTAACCAGTACTAATAAATCGAATGTTTTATCTACGCTTAATTTAAAACTACAATATGCTCTTGCCGCAAGGCAAGTGCAGTGAAGTAAAAACTGAGACTCTATTGATTGTCAATGAGTAAATCTATCTCTGAATTTATATCGCAAATTAGACTATAAAAAATCTGAGTGTACGTGAGCAATCGCGTACACTCAAGATCTTAAAAATTTACGTACAACTTTTGATTCTTACGAATCATACAAAATTTCCTGGTGGCTATAGTTTGTTGGAAACACCTGTTCCCATTCCGAATACAGCAGTTAAGCAACAAACGCCCAAGATACTCGGCTGGTGACGGCCCGGAAAAATAGGTACTGCCAGGATTAATTTAGGACCCTCGATGTAAAAATCGGGGGTTTCTTTTCAAGAAAAATCAGGATTTTTGCTGCTGAATATGCTATTGAGCAGGCAAAATCTTAAAAAATTATTATAGTTTTTGGTTCTTTTTTGGACCATGCAAAATTTTCTGGTGACTATAGTTTGTTGGAAACACCTGTTCCCATTCCGAATACAGCAGTTAAGCAACAAACGCCCAAGATACTCGGCTGGTGACGGCCCGGAAAAATAGGTATTGCCAGAATAAATTTGGCCCTCGATGTAAAAGTCGGGGGCTTTTTTTATTGTCATTAAACTATTTTTAGAGCGATAATCATAGTAAGTAATAAATATGATGCACCTGATTATATCGAGTGCTTGGATTTACAGCTAAGAATCAACTCTACAATGCACGAGAATTTCTTGCTTATGTAGGATTGTACCAGGATTATACTTAGAATTATGCTTTCTTTCAGTAGAGTGTTGTAAGTTCGCTCAAGCACAGTTCTTGTTTTTTGAGGTGTATGTGCATGTCGTAAATATATGCACGTAGTTATAAAAAATAGAGCATGTAGTTTTAAAGATTCTCAAGAAAGTATTGAATCAAAAAAAATTAGAATAAATCATAAGAATTTTACACAGAAAAAGCCCCCGACTTTTACATCGAGGGCTTTATTTTTTATATGCTTTTTTAGTTCGATTTAAGTGCATAAATTGATGGCAGATTTCTCTCTGTTTGCCAATTTTCTTTATCCCAACCGAAATCTAAACCACAACCAATTACAAAGCGTGGTTCAATTTCAAAGCCGATATAATCTAATGGGAAATTTAGTTCAACTTCCAAGCGATCTTTTTTGTAAATAAGTGATGCGATTTTTATTGAAGCAGGATTTTTTGCACGAATGTGCTCATATACCGCTTTCATTGTTCGACCGGTATCAATAATATCTTCTACAATAATTACGTGACGCCCTTCAAGCGACTTTGTTAAATCATGTGAAATGGTAACAGTTCCACAAGATTCTTTCTCATTGCCATAGCTGTCTGCTTTTAAAAACCGTATTTCACTGGCATGTGTGACTTCTCTGGTCAAATCTACCGCGAAATACACAGCGCCTGTTAATACGCCAACAAAAACAATTGGATCAGCCACGTTTTTGTAATCTTCGCTTATTTGAGCGCCGAGTTCTTTATTTCTTGTCTGAATCTGTTCTGCTGATATCCCTTTTTCAAATACTTCATTATTAACCACAATGATGTCACTCTCTTCTCTTGCTTGTAATGATGTTGCACTAAAAACAAGTGAGGTAACAAGCATAAGTTGCAATAATTTGCTCATGAATACTCCTTTTATTTTGTTAAGAAAAACATTTGAAAATTTACAGAAGAGTAATCGAATATGATCATTTGAGCAAGGAGAAAAGAGGTATTGAAGAAATATTTTTTTATACACATCGGGTATTATTTTCTACTTGATTTAATTATAGTTATATCGTTTGTGAAGAGCTTTGTTTTTTGCAATAATAATTTTCTTATTAAAACGTTTTTGATCAAATATATGTCGAATAAATGCGTTGAATATATCTATTACAAAGAAATATACTCGCTCTTAAAAAGAGCAATTATTAGTCAGCAGAGAGAGAACAATATGCGTGGAATAATTAAAATCGGGTCGATGGTTTTTTTCGTAATAATTTTTTTAAGTGACAATGTGTTAGCGTGTAAGAAAGAAGAATGTGATATGAAAACAGAACAAGACTCACTTAATTTTGAAGAAGTTCAGAAAATAGAGCAATGGAAAAACCGCATAAAACCAGAATTTTTGAAAGCTTCTGACAAGGTAGACCTTGCATATTATAGCTTTTTGCCAAAATCTGAACCAAAAGCTTCGCTTATTTTTTATCATGGTGGTGGGTTTTGGAGCAATCGCTTATATCAAAAAATGGCTCAAGAACTGACTGAAAAGTTTCCGGTTGCCGTTTATCTGGCTGATCTTCGAGGGCATGGAAATTCAGGTGGACTACGTGGTGATGCGCCAAGTGCTCAGCAGGTTTGGCAAGATATCGATGACACAGTACGCTTTGTGAAGCAGCGACACTCAGCGCTCCCTCTCTTTTTAGGTGGGCACTCAGCAGGTGCTGGTGTTATCCTCAATTACAGCGGTTGGCAAAAGAGCAACCTAGTTGATGGATACTTTTTTGTAGCACCTTTTTTGGGGGGTGATTCTGGAACTGTTCAACCAAATCAACGCTTTGTTAAAAATATTAAAATATGGGCAATTATAGCAAATGTGTTTTCTGGTGGTTGGTTATTTAATCACACCAAAGCGGTCTTTTTTAATTACCCAGAGCGACTTATTAAGCAGGATTCTTATATTCTTACTTCGTATACAACGGCTATGGCGATTGCTACTTCGCCTCATGATGCAAAGTCTTTGTTCCGCAAGCTTAAAAAACCATGTGCTCTTTTTGTCGCTGATCGTGATGAGCAGTTTATTCCAGAGAAATTAATTGCGTTTAAGGATCATTTGCATGAAAATATTAAAGATAAATCTTTTGCACAGTTGATTTGCGATGCAACGCATTTATCGATCGTGCTTAAAGCATCTGAGTTTTTAAGCCAAGCACTTGAAAAGTTTGTTTCTTACTAAAAAAATAAAAGCCGGTCTATTTTTTAAGATAGACCGGCTTTTATGTTAAAGTAACCTTGAAGTTCTTATGCTGCTGGTGCTGTTACAAGTTCATAAATACCAGGTAAGTTTCTGCCAAGTTCTTTGTAATCCATGCCGTAACCTACAACAAATGCATCTTTTTCAACTTCAAAACCAAGATAATCAATATCAGGAATTGCAGCTTTAAGGCAATCTTTTTTTAGCAGAAGTGATGCTATTTTAATAGAAGCTGGGTTTTTTGATTTAAAATGATTTATTATCCATTCCATCGTTAAACCTGTTTCAACAATATCTTCTGTAATAATGACATCGCAACCCGTAAGATCTTTTTCGGCTAAGGAGTCAAATTGTAATTGAACAGACCCTGTTGTTGCTAATCCGCCGTTGTAGCTGGAAACTTTCAAAAATTCCATGTAGCAAGGCAATGCCACTTTTTGCATTAAGCTTGTAAGGAAAAAAGTTGCTCCTCCCAAGACTCCGACAAAAACGAGGCGACGTTCACTGTTTTTATAATAGCTAGTAATTTGTTGGCCGAGCTCGCTTATCCTTGCTTCAACTACTGTTTGATTTATTATTTCAGTAAATGTTTTACCTGCAAGAGAAACGGTGTTTCCAGCATAAGCTAATGATACTTGAAAAATAAGTGATGCAAGAGCAATAGTTTTCAAAAATTTGTTCATGAGATTCTTCCTTTTATTATGTTTGAACAAACAGTGTTGATAAATTCGTCTGAAGGTTAAACGAATGTTAAAATTTGATCAAGAAAATTTTACTTGAATCGGTTTTCTAAATTTGTATGCTAACCACTCAAGAATATTGGATTTTTTATAACGAAAGAAATTTGTGAAAATATCGTGTATCACGTTCAGTTGGTTAGTAATTTTGAGTGTTATATCAAATGGTCAGATTAAAGCTGTTTATTGTGAAGAAGCAGTGCTGTTACATGAATGGTCCGCATTGGGAGTTAATTTAACGACTAAAAAGAGTTTAGAAGAACTCAAGCAAAGCAATGATGAATTGACGCAAGCAGACTTAAAAGTAGCAGAAATGCTCGGTTGGACTGACCTTCATCTTGCAGCACTCTGGGGGCTTGATCATGAGGTTGTTCGTTTGATTGAACAAGATTTTTCTTCTGTAAAAATTGATGTACAAGATAATAATAATCAGACTCCGCTTCATCTTGCAGCTGCTCGAGGTAGAACGGCATGTATTCAAGTATTGCTTGAATATAACGCAGATCCTAATGTGCAAGATAAACATGGGTGGACACCCTTGCATATTGCCTATTTTCACATGCACAGAGTGGATCATCCTTCTATCAAGTTGTTAACCGATGGATTGGCTTGGACTACAATAGAAAATAATCAAGGAAAGACGCCGTTGGAGGTTCGTCCAAGAGAAGATGAGCATTCTTGGAGGTAGCACTATTTTAGCCAAAAAGGATCCTGTATGTTTGATATACAAAAGCAAAAAGAACGTTTGAATGTTGTTGACCAAAATCAAGTCATTGAGCAGACGATTCAATTTGTTCATTCAAAGCTTGATGGCGAAGGAACAGGGCACGATTGGTGGCATATACACCGTGTTTACACCATGGCGCTGCGTATCGCTGAGCAAGAAGAAGGGGCAGACCTTTTTGTTGTGAGCCTTGGTGCGCTGTTGCATGACATTGCAGATCACAAATTTTATGATGGTGATGAAACAGTTGGTCCTCGCGTTGCTGGGCAGTGGCTTGAACAATGCCATGTCGATCAAGATATTGTCGCTCATGTGCAAGAAATTATTAGAACCATCTCTTTTAAAGGTGCTGGCGTTACCACGCCGATGAGAACGCTTGAAGGTAAAATTATTCAAGACGCCGACCGCCTTGATGCGCTTGGTGCCATAGGCATTGCACGATGTTTTGCGTATGGCGGAAGTAAAGGGCGCATGGTATATGATCCAGCCGTGAAGCCTGAGTTTCATGACTCATTTGAAGCGTATAAAAAATCACAAGGGCCATCTCTTAATCATTTTTATGAAAAACTTTTTTTGATTAAAGATTTGATGAATACTCAAGCGGCACGAAACATTGCCCAAAAGCGACATGATAGAATGAAGCTGTTTGTGCATGATTTTTTAGCTGAGTGGGATGGCTTGGACTAAGTTATTGTCATTAAGCGCTGCAATTTCTTCTGGGCGCCGCCCAGTGGGTGTGCAGCGCGATTGATATCTTGCCAAGGGTCACCAAGGCGCTTTACGCGTTGTATAATATTTTTGATCGTAAAGCTTTGGGTTTTGAGTTTTGAATTTTTCAGTTCTTTCCAACGCAGTGGTGTTGCAACAGGAGCACCACGTTTTGGGCGTATTGCATAAGGTGCTACGGACGTTTGGGCATAAGCATTACGTCCACAATCGATAAATAAACGATCTTGGCGTTTCTGCTTACGAATTTGTGTCGTTAAATGCTCAGGATCTTGAAGCACTAAAAAATCGGCAAGATGATGAGCAAAGGTTCTGACAGTATCAAAGGTATGAGTCCGTTTGATAGGGATCACTACATGTAAACCACGAGAGCCGGTTGTCATAACAAAGGGAATAAGCCCAAGATCTTCAATAATTTTCTTTAAGCGAAGTGCTGTTTTTTTTACAAGCGCAAAACTTTTTTCATCTGATGGATCTAGATCAAAAATAATACGATCTGGGCAATAGAGTTTATCTGTTTTGCTGAGCCACAGGTGTGGTGTAATGCATGCCTGGTTAGCAAGATAAACGAGCGTTGCCACATTGTTACATACGGGTGAAACGTTGTGTCCGTCTTCTTTTTTAATTGATACTCTCTTGATCCAGCGTGGGTAGTAGTCAGCAATATTTTTTTGAAAGAAACCTTCTCTGTTAATGCCATCTGGATGACGTACTTGACTGAGTGGTCGATCTTTCATGTGTGGAAGCATGTATGGTGCGATGTGATGGTAGTAAGAGATTAGCTCTCCTTTGGTTATCTTATCGTGTGGGAATAAAATTTTATCTTTATTTGATAGTTCAATGCTTTTGCTACCAATTTTCATAAAATAATTAGTTTTATCCGTCAGTTCGTTATTCTTTTTCTTGAGCTTCATTGCGAATCTCTTTCATCGTTCGACCGGTCTTTGCAGATTTTGTTTTATCTTTGATTGCGCTTCCCGCATATTTATCATTCATTTTTATGAGCAGCCAAGAGTTTTTGTTGCTTAGCTTTGTTTTAATGAGGGCATAGTTGCCCTTTAATTTTTTCCCTTTTAAGCAGATTTCGATGCGACCATTTTGCAAGCATTTTTTCATGGAGACAATTTTGTCGTTCTACATGCTTAATGTTGCGATACGTTCCATAATCCCAGATCATCACGGTTCCAGCGCCATAATTTTCCTTTGGAATAACTCCTTCAAATTGGGCATAGCTTATGGGGTGGTCTTCTGTTGGGATCGCAAGTCGTTTGATTTTAGGATTAGTTGATATCCCTTTGGGGATGGCCCACGATTTCAAAACCCCATCAATTTCAATTCTGAAGTCGTAATGTTTGTGGCTTGCATGATGAAGTTGTATAACAAATTTTTCTTGCGGTGATTTCTTCTTTAATATTGCCAGAGGCTCTGGGGTTGTGCTGAAATTTCTTTTTTTTTGATATTCCTTAAGTGAAGACTTTGACCCCATAAAACCTCCCTGTACACAAAGTAAAATGCCAATTGTCCAAAACAATATTGTTATTATGACTTTATTCATACGGTATCCAATTTTTTTGAATTTCTTACTTAAGATAAGAAAAGTGGTAATAATATGCAGCAATTTATAAAAGTATTTTTTACTGAGATGAGTCTGGATTGTCGTCTCCAGATTTTATACTATAAATCTGTTGATCTTGTGATGAGACTATAAAGCGTGATACCCTGTATTGGTTAATCATTCTTGATGAAGGGATCGTTATGCTTATGCGGACAAAAGTTTTTTTCCGTCTCTGGAGTGCCTGTATTTTGGGTAGTGTTGCGGTGATGCCGTACATTTTTTCACTTACAGATCTTAAAGGGCTGCCTGCGCCAATGATGGTTATGGCAATAATTAAAATTCTACAAGATGCTCTGCTTTATGGTGTTGTTACATGGGCAGGGGTGTGGCTTTGTGATCAAGTTGGTTTTCGTGTACCATTTTTTTCTGGTGAACTTGAGCTTAAGCATGTTTCATGTTTAATTTGGCGATCGATTATTTGTGGTGTTTGCGTTGGTATGACCATTTTATCTTTAGATCTTCTATTACCCCACATGGGCCCTCGTATCAATGAAACGACGTGTATCGAGATTTTTCGCGGATTTATGGCCTCTTTTTATGGAGCAATTAATGAAGAAGTATTTTTACGCCTCTTCTTTCTTTCGCTCTTCGTTTGGGCATTTACGCGAGTTTTTGGACAAGAAAAAAGAGATTCTTGGATTTCGATAAGTATTATGATTACCGCTCTTTTATTTGGAATAATGCATCTTCCAGCAGCCGCAAAATTGGTTCCACTTACCGCAGGAATAGTCATGCGCATTATTTTTCTTAATGGCATTGGCGGCGTTATGTTTGGTATTCTCTTTACGCAATGCGGTCTTGAAGCGGCAATGATTGCACATTTCACTGCAGATTTAGTGCTTCACGTTCTTCCACTTGCAGCTATGATGACTTTTTTATAAATAACGGCGACTTTTGATCCACTATCAAAAGTCGTCGTTAAAGTTTTATATATGAGTATTAAGGATTGAATTAGCTTTTCCTTTTTGATCGAGGGTCATCTATAAAAATTCTAGCTGTATCTACAGAATTACTTAGAGTCTTTTTTGCATAATTAACAACATCATTAATAAATAAATGACCACCAAGATAATTGAGTAAGTCAGATGGTTTTTTTATAAGATCTATAAACTGGCCTGCATCCGAAGGCGTGATTTTTGTTGTAATAATATTTTCAACTAAATCATACCAAGCATCAGACCCTTGTGGGATTTCTTGCTTAAGCGTTGATATGGTTAGTGGTGAAGGCATATCTTTGATTATGTTCATAACATCATTTAAATGCTGAAATCGTGCAGCAGATTGTATTGTTTTGGTAATCTTTTTTGTCAGATATGTGTTTGCTAGAAGGTAGTTTTTAAGTTCTTGAGATTGGTTGGCAAGTCTTGTGTTAAATACAATAAGTTCACCTGCAGATGGCACTTTGTGAAGCAACTTCTCAGTTATAGCGAGCCAATGTTGGGAATATTGTGGAAATAGTGCCTGGATTGTATCAAGTTCAGATGCATCTATTAAGACATTATTTTGAATACTATTAAACAGATTTACAACAGCATTTTCTATCAATTGTGCGTACTTTAACTGATTAAATGTTTCTCGTAGTGCGCCTCGTGCCGTATGGTTATCAATTAAAAAATTATGCCAATTGCTACCTAGATTTTTTTGAATTGCTTGATCCCAGTTCTCAAGCGCTGCAAAATTATTTTCAAGATTGAGTTTTAATGAAAGATCTGCGATTTGTGCAAATGCTTGCTTAGTTGGTTTCCATACAGATGAGTCAAAATTATTGTGTATGTATTTTTTTACGAGCTCTTCGGTTTTTTTCTTTTCTCTTGATAGTAACTTTTCTATTTCGTTAATTGCTTTGGTTGCCCTCTTTTGTTCTTTTGTATCACCGTCGTCAATGGCCTCTAATAAACTAATGTTTAGTTGAGGAAGTCTTTTTGCTGCGGATTCAATGTGAGATTGTGCTGTGCTGCTCATACTTGCTGAGGCTTCAACTGTTTTTAAAATCAAAATAATCTTTTGGAGGAGATGTATTGATTCATTTTCTGATAGATGTGCTATTGCTGTTGGTGCCAGGGTAATATTGGAGCACAATGATTGTGAAAGGTTAAGAAGATCGTTGAAGAGTACATTTTCAAAGTGGTTAAAATTATTTGCAAGGAATTGTGCTCTGGTAAATAAAAGAAGCGTAATCAGATCGTTGAGATCGGTTGCTTGATGAGTGAATTGATTTTTATAAAATGCTTCAACAATTTCATAAAAATTGTTTTCGATTTTATCGATAAGTGCTTTGTGTTCTGTAATACTTGCAAGGATCTTATTTTTATTTTTAAAAAGTAAGCTCTTTGTTACCCCATCAAAGCAGCTAAAGACCTCTTCGAGATAGGCATTAAGTCTCATGTTTTGCATTATGGGATTTGAAGATCTTTTAGCGTACGATCGAAAAACATTTATGAAAAGAAGTGTGTATGATTTTATAAAATTACTTTGATCGCTTATTGCAAGAGGATTTTCACTTAAAAATTTAAGCGGATTGGTGTTATTAAGAGTGAGGTTAGCTTGCTCAAGATCATCTCTTTTTACCTTAAATGCTGTTACTGTTTTATGTGCGATAATATTTTTTTTAATAATTTTTTTAAATTTTTCTTTTTGTTGAACGGTTTCAAATTTTTCTAATTGTTCAAACGCCACTATGAAATTGTTTGGATCTATTTTGGCACTCTGTGTGTGTAATCTGTTTTCGCCCACTATATATTCATGTATGAGCTTAAACGCTTTATTTTCAAGTTTGGCGATATCTGTTTTTTGATTGTTAAGAAGCGTTCCTTTTCGTTCTTGAACTTCTTTTAATTTTGTTTCCCCTCCGGACATAAAGCTTGTAATTAGATTAACAAAACCCGTTGGTGGTGGATTGAGTTTATTATTAAATGTATCAAGAAGATTTTGATTGTTAATAAAATCGAGCAATATATTAAGGTACGCTAAATTTTCAGTTGATTCATTCTTATTAACAAGCTCAGGCAGACTATCCTTATTTAAAGCTTTGAGCATTAAAATGATGTCATCAGCCTTCTTTGGATCGATTTTTTGATCTATAAGATAATCTTTAAAAGCATCAAGATCATTCGGTTTTCCTTTAAATAAAGAGTGTGGTTGAGCCGTAAAATATGCACGCGCAATAGTTATGATTGTCTCTTCATTAAGCTTATCAATATTTTTGAGTTTATTTTTTTGATTGCCTGTTAATTGTGCTGACTCATCCAATTTCTTTTTTGTGTATTCTTTTTCTTTTGCTTGAGTTATCACTTCAAGTTCGTGAAGGCTTGCTTCTGGATTTTTAATAGAATCGAAGAGCTCTCCCAAAAATTCGGTTGGTTGTTGAAATATTGGAATTGGCACCGTGCAACTATTTTCGATATATACTGCCGCTCCATCAACAAACTTAAGCAGCGAATCCTTGATAGCGTCCTGATCATTGCTTGATAAATTGTTTTCTAGGTTATCAACCCAGGCTTGTGCCGCTGCAGATTGAACAATTTTCTTTTTTTCATCACCAGACGCCTTATCAAATAAAATAGATGCCATTACTTCATCAAGGCTTTTTTCAGGCAATGATTTGAATGTTTGCGTGACTTTTTCCTGAAAAATATCCTTTTCTTTCTCTGTTGCAATTGAAATTTTTTTAAGTTCGGGCGGTAGATCTAATTCTGAAATTTTTTTGTCGGGATTGGCGTTTATTGTTTTAGTAAGAAGGTCGAATTCATTTTTCTTGCTCAATTCATCTTTGAGCTTTCCTAAAACATCTTTCAAGACAATAAGTTTTCCCTTAAGCCCATTGAGTCGTCCTTTGAGGGCGGTAAGCTGGTCTGGAAGATCAGATTTTATAGGAGCAAAAAAACTTACTACCAAGAAAAAGTATTTAAAAAAGTATTTTCTAAAATGCATGATGTTCCCTACGATAAAATATTACGATAACACATGATATTCTTTCATAATGGAATGTTGTATATTGATTTTTCAATGATTTAAAGTAACAAAGAGGTTTTTTGAAAAGCTTGGTGATAACATGAAACTTTTTAGAGCAATTGTACTTATCTCTATTGTCGTTTTTCTTGCTGGCGCAAGCTGGTTTGGATACAAAAAACTTTTTCAAAAACCGTCGAAAAAACTCTTTCGTACTCAAAAGCCAGAGCGTCGGGCTATTTATCGGTTTGTAAATGCTGAAGGTAAGCTTGAAGCTGAAGGTACTTCTAAGGTTGGTCCTTTGATACAGGGAACGGTAAGCAAAATTTTGGTTAAAGAAGATGAAGAGATCAAAAAAGGACAGTTGCTTGCAATTCTTGAAAATGATAAAGGTGGTGACACCGATGTTAGGCAGCAAAAGGCTCTGTTACAAGAAGCTATCTTTTTACGAGATTACTTAGCCCTTAATTTTCATCGTCAAGAAGCTTTATATAAATCCGGTCAGTTGGCACAAGATACACTTGAGCACATTACACAGCAGTATAATAATGCTCAAGAAGAGGTAAAGCGATTACAAGCAAGTTACGATCAGGCATTTTTTGTATTTAATCAAACCGAAATTAGAGCCCCTCATGCCGGTGTCGTTTTGGATATTCCCGTTACTGAGGGTGAAACTGTTTCTCCTGTTGTCTCACCCCCATCGGTGCTTTTTCAAATTGCAAAAGATTTACGCATGATGAAGGTCAATTTGCATATTGATGAAAATCGTGTTGGTGATGTAAAAGTAGGGCAGTCGCTAAAAATCTCAGTTGATACATATCCGTATAAGACATGGAAGAGCGTCATTGAGCGTGTTGGAAATTTTCCGGTGATTGTTGATCAAGGTTCTCAAAAGCAATTTGTTGCGTATAAAGCAATTGCTCTAATTAAAGATGGTGATTGTTGTTTACGGCCAGGAATGTCTGCTCATGCAAAAATCAAAGCTGGTAAATCTAAAAATGTTCTTGCTGTTCCAGGGTATGTTTTCCAATTGAATACGGCGATGCTTACGCATGTTGCAGGGCAGCTTGGTTTCACCTGCACACCACTTGACCCTGTTCAGAAAAAAGAGCTGCTTAAGCAGAAGAGTCAATGTCCAATTAAGACATTATGGGTAGCTCAGGGTAAAGCATTTATCGAAAAAGCTGTCGGTGTTGGCATTGATGATCAGGCATACTTTGAAATCTGCTCTGGGCTTACCGAGCAGGATGAAGTTGTTCATGATGTCGAACAGACCGATGAGATGAAGGCGTTGTACAAAAAGTTCCTGGGCGGCGGTTTGTAAGGAAATACTATGAATTACTCCATGGTTATTCGCATGGCGATGCGTGCTATCGGCCATCACAAAGGACGATCACTGTTGACGGTGCTTGGGATAGTAATTGGGATTGCTGGAATTATTGCGACTACTGCTATCGGTTCTGGCGCTCAAAAAAAAGCACGCGATCAGATTCTTTCTTATGGTGAGCGATCGATTGATGTGTGGTCTGGCAATTGGGCTGCTCATAACAAAATAAAGCCAGACGTCCCCCTCACTATTCAGGACACCGATATCATTGCAACACAGTGCAAAAAAATTGAACATATTTCGCCATTGCTCCGCACACACAATTTTATTGAATTTCAAGGGAATAAGTTTGATGCTGATATTGCAGGAGTGCGTGAAAGCGGTTTTGCAATTAATGATGAAAAAATAGATATGGGTTCCTTTTTTACGCGAGAGCATGATCTTTTTAAAGAGAATGTTGTTGTCATCAATAAAGAGGCTTCGGATGCTTTGTTTAAATGGCAGTCTCCGATTGGTGAAATTATTCGTGTTAGAAAAATTCCCTTTAAAGTAATTGGTGTTTTAATGCCCCCAAAAGTTCCACGTCGCTGGGATATTGGTAAGCTCAAAGTGATCATGCCATTTTTAACCATGCAAAAATATTTTTCATATTCAAGTACCATCGTGCATGGAATTTCTTTTTCGACATATCATGAGCAGGACAATGAAATCGTTAAGCGCCAAGTAACTCGCATATTGCGTGCTTCGCATCGACTTGAAGATAATGATCCTAATGATTTTATGGTATGGGATACGCAAGGTATGGCAGAAGCTGCCGAGGGTGGTTCAAAAATTATTGGGCTGTTTGCACTGATTGCGGCATCGATTGCGCTTCTTGTTGGAGGCATTGGGGTAATGAATATTATGCTTGTTGCGGTGCAAGAGCGCACCAAGGAGATAGGAATTAAGATGGCGCTTGGTGCGCCAGGCAAAACAATTTTGCGTCAATTTTTACTTGAGTCTGTCGTGTTGTGCATGGTTGGTGGTGTGCTGGGTGTTGGCTTTGGGGTTGGAGTTGCCTACGGGCTTGAACATTTTTCGTCATTGCCCGCCATCATAGAAACAGCACCAATTATTTTCGGCTTTCTTATTACCATTTTTATTGGCCTATTTTTTGGGTATTATCCCGCTCGTCGAGCATCGCTTCTTGACCCTGTTCAAGCGCTTACAGAACAGTAATTTTTTTCCTTTGAGTAGAAAAAGATAGGAATATAATGGCTATCAAAAAATTTATTTTGTACATATTAATTGTGCTTTCATGTGACTATCTCAAAGCAATGAATTTTGACCCAAACAAAGCATTGCTCGTTTCCGCAAGCATTTTAAATGAAATTATTGATGGTGGCACAACAGAAAAGAAAGGCGTCGTTCAGTTTTGGAATCCAATCACTGGAGACTGTATTCAAACTATCGAAGCGCTAAGAAATCCTTATTTGCTTAACTATTTTCAATGCAATAATAATACATACAAAGTTCTTACTGGCATGAAAGATAGATTTCAAGTTTGTACAAAATATTTAAATTCAGAAGATACAGTTGTCATTCAATCTTCGCCATTTGATTTAGAAGATCCTCACCGTTATGGCCAGTTTGCATGTTCAATAGAAGGGCTGGCGCTTGTTAAGGATTATAATGGCATTTATACCGTGCTTGCAGGTATTCGAGCTGGATTTGTTTCTGAATATGATATTGACGGCAACTTTAAGCGTTCGTTTCAGGGGCAGCAGCGTATCAATGGTAGCACTACTGTTGGTATTACCTGCTTGAGCATGTACCAAACTGATGATGGACATCCCTATGTTGCTTCAGCATCTGCTGATGGATCTGTGAAAATTTGTGATTATGTTACTGGTGAACAAGTACTGCTACTTACTACTAACAAATATTTTATTACATCAATGGTTTTTTTTAAAGATGATACAGGCATAAATATTATTGCTGCAACAGACCGCTGTTTTGATCGGTACCAATGCCGCATAGGGGAGCTTATTTGCTGGAATGTTTCGTCAGGACAAGAGCTCTACAATGTTAGGTATAATTCTCAAGGAATTAATAATCAGCAAAAAGGTGTGTGTTGGGGGAGTATTAGAGGATTGATTCTTTTTAAAGATGAATTAGATGTGGAACATCCACTGCAAGTTGCAACAATTGCCGCAGACTCATCGATTAAAATTTGGAATGCTCAAACAGGTGAATTTATTAAAAATTTAGCTGTTGAGCGATTTGAAAATGCTTGGATATCGGAAATACGGCCTTTTGAAGAAGATGGAAGAGTTAAACTTTTAGTTGGATATTCAGATGGACATATTGCAATATGGGATGTTCAAGATGGTGCTGTTGAGTGCTTTACGCAACAACTACCAGCTGAAAAAAATGGAATTTATGCTATGACAATCTTTCAACATCAGGGCGAATGGTATTGCTCTACTGCAGGTCTGAAAGGAGGAACAATTAATACGTGGTGCTTACATGATTTAAGTTACGTTACATCTTTTCAGCCACAAGGAATATATAATGGCAGTGTTGCAACGTATCAACAAGAGGCTCTAAACAAGTTCTATCAAAATAAATTTTCTGTATCTCATGGCATTCCTTCTGGACTTGGATCTGCTATCCCATTATTTGACTTAAGCAATCTCAATGTCGTTAGTATTTCAAAATCAAGTCGATTTAAACGAGTGAATCAATAGACTGATTGAGTTTTAAAATCGATCAGTCTATCAACCGGATTTATCTGAAAAGCAGCTTACTCTTGGTCGAACTCTATGCTGCGCAACTGGTTGTTATCAACAGACATATTGAAATGTCCGTGCTTCGCATAGGCTCTAACCAGCTCAGGGTTATGGCAAATAATCAAAACCGTAATTCCCGTTGCACTAACAAGTTCATGCAAAAATTCCATAACCATATGCGCATTTTTCATATCGAGTGCTGCTGTTGGTTCATCAAGCAATAAGATATGCGTTGGCTTTTGTAAAGCCATTAAAATTGCAAGAATTTGTCGCTGACCACCAGAAAGAGAATTAACCGGCTGTTTTGGATTAATTCCAAAGCGTGAGATAAATGGTGGGATAGGAGCATGATTTGGTAATGGTGCAAGTGTTGGATATTTTGGCAACGCTGCGCAACGTAAATTTTCTTCAAATGAAAATTGGTCTGCAAGCATAGTATCAAACTTTTGTTGCACAAATTTAATGTGCTGAGCCAGTTCGTGTGCCGATGATGTTGCAAGGTTATACGAAATTCCGTTGAGAATAATAGAACCAGATGCTTGTTCTGTGTGGTCTATTTTACCCTGAAGAATTCTGAAGAATGTCGATTTACCAACACCATTTTGTCCTTGAATAAAATGCACCGCACGTGGCGAAAAGGTTACCGATAGATCGTTAAAGAAAAAGGGTGATTGATGCGTGAACTGAAATGAGACCTGGTTTAGTTGTAAAGAACTGTTTTTGTAGCTCATAGCTTAAACTCCCAGGTTATCAGTTGTCTGTTCGGTTGTTGATGTTGTACGATATTTGTTGATAAGAATGCATAGTACAATAAGCGATTGAATCATTGTAAAATACTTCAAGTTGAATCCAACTTTAAGAAGAACCTGTTGAAGCGTACAATAACTAAATACCCCCACAAGTGGAATAGCAAGGAAGATAGGTTTTTTTGTTGGTACAAATGTTCTTCCTAAAATAAGTGCGGTAACACAAAAAAGAATAATACCAAAACCGGATCCTACATCAGTAAAGCTGCTTGTCTGTGCAAAGAAATATCCTGAAAGCCCCGCAAGCGCATTGCCAAGCCCAAGCCCAACAAAAAATACAAATGTTCCAGAAACATGGTAGTGGTCAAAGAATCGCGGATTATTTCCATAGACCGCAAGCGCTAGGCCAAGTTGTGTTTTTAAAAAGAAAAACATAGCCAGCATGAGCAAGAATCCAATGAATGCGAGCATAAAAAGTTCCGGATTTATCGATTTTACCGAACTTATAATCAGTGGATTCGAAAAAGAGCTCAGTGAAAAATTTGCTGTACCCAAAACAAATTGATTAATACCGTGAAAAAGTCCAACTGTTAAAATAGCGGAAAGAAGGTGTGGTAGGCGTGTAACCTTTGTGAGTATTGCTGAAACAAGACCAACACAAAGGCCTCCAATAAGGCTTGCACAAATAACGGCAAGCATGCAGAGCCATCCAGGAAGGTGATGTGTAAATGCAAGTGTTTTTGATCCTAATATTGCACCAAAAACATACGCTGCTTCAATGCTCAGATCTGGAACTTTCACCAAAGAAATCGAGCAATAAGCCCCCAGTACAAGGGGGAGATAGATAAGTGTTTGTTCAAAGATAATACCAAGAGATTGCATAGTTTTCACTCACAAAAACTTTTAAGAATTTGATAAATTACCGACTTTCCGAGCTCAATATCGGAAACTGGAACCGACTCATTGTTTCCGTGAATATTGTTTGTAGTAGTAAATGGTGTTAACCCTATTCCTTCTATACCTTGGTCAAAATAAAAACGTAAGTCTGAGGCAAACTCAGCAAACAATGGTACTGTTGTTAGTCCACAATCTTGAATTGCAGCATTTACTGCATGATAAAACGAAGTTTTGTAATCGATTGTCACATCGCGATCACTTGCAATAGCTTCAACGTTCATCGTTATTGTTGGAAATTCCGTAAGAATTGAATGAAGTTTTTCAAGTGCTTGGCTCAGGAGTATTTGTGGCGGAATTCGCATATCAATTGTTGCTGTAGCAACATCGGGAACAACGTTGAGCGCAACTTGTCCATTTTTCATAACACCCGCTTGTACCGAAGTGATATTTACTGAAAGCAATAGCCCTGCAGGTTCGTCACGCAAACGAGCATTTTGCTCTTGATGTATTTGAACAAGTTTATTTAAAAAACGCGTTAAATCATGAATTGGATTTTTGCTATCTAAACGTGAACCATGGCTCATTACTCCTGTTGCAGTGAATCGTGCATGAATTGGTTTTCTCTCAGATACCTTCAAGAGTAGCATTCCTTCTGTTCCTGATGGAATTGCTTCATCAAGAACAAAACCAACATTGAGTTTTTTAAACTCAGGTGTTTCAACAAAAAGTTTTGTGCCTTTAAAGCCCCCGCGCTCTTCGTCTGGTGCAACAAATAAATGGATGGAGCGACGAGGTCTAATACCCTCATGTTTGAGTTGCTGGAGTGCAAAATAATGGACAACACCAACACCTTTCATGTCCTGTACGCCACGACCGTAGACGACTTGATTTTTGAGGGTACCTGAAAAAGGGTTGCTATTCCAGAGAGTCGGATCTGCAAGTGCAACATCCATATGATGATTAAGTGCAATTGATGGAAGCCCTTTATCTGTACCTTCATAGCTAATAATTAAAAAAGGAAAGCCAGATGAAAGCTCTACTATTTTAGTATCAAAGCCATCACGAGTTGCTTGCTCTGCAAAAAGCTGGACTACATCATGGTAACGTGGGTTTGTAAACGTTGTATCAATCTGAAGGTAGCGTTGTAAAAATTCAATCATCATAATTTTTTGACCCTAGCGAATAACTTCTAATGAGGTAATGAGTTGCTGAAGGTGTTCTTCTAACGTAAATTTTTGAAGTTTCATTGCTTTTTCATTGATCATAGTTTTAAAGCTTTCTGCTTGAGTGATAGGAATTTCACTTGGAAGTTTTCCTTCTACTAAAATTTCATAGGCTTTTTGTGCTGTTTCAAAGCCAGAATCGTATGACGTGACACTAAATCCGATTACAGCTCCTTTTGGAACAGAATCAAGATCTGTAGTGCATAATGGAATCTCTGCTCGATTGCACAATTTGATTAAGCTATCAATGCTTGAAACCACTGTGTTGTCTTTGAAAATAAGTACAGCATCAACCGTATCAACCAATGCCGAAATTTTTGAATAGACTTCGTTGGTTTTATATACTTCAACAGCGGTTAATGTAATACCAAGATCGGTTAATATTTCTTCAACAATGTTTTTATCATATTCAAGACCAGATGACTGTGTTGGATCGTAAACAAGCAATATTTTTTTAATATCTGGCTTCAAAAAGTGGAGCATACTCATTTGGAAATGGTAATCTGGATCAGCAGTGAGTCCAGTGAGATGGTTACCAGATTTTTCACGTGACTCGATAAGATTAAGTTTTTCTGGACGAGCTACTAAACCAAAAACGATAGGCGTCAGTTTATGTTTTTTAAGCGAAACTTCTTTTGCCATTTGAGTGGTCATTGCTCCAATAGTAAGAATTAAATCGTACGAATTTTGAACAATCTCTTCTGCCTGAGCGTGCATTAATGTTCTGTTTCCGTTTGCATTATAGACATCGAATAAACAATTAAGACCATATTTTTTGACCAGAGCATTACAAAACCCTTCTTGCACTTTTTCAAGTGAAGGGTGTGTCGATGGTGTAAAAATAGCTATCTTAAATTGTTTGTCATTAATGGGTTGTTGTGGTTCCTCAACTACAACCTGAACAGGCGCAACATCGTTTGATGACGATCTGTTTATTAATGTGTAACTTAAAAGCCCAACGCAAAGTACATTGAATATAAGACTTGTTGTAAAAATAATCTGTTTCATAGTTTCCTTAGCGAGATCATATTTTGCTTGTAGTCAGCTTATTGGTGACTGAAAGTTACCATGTTTTGCTAGTGACTACAAGTATTTTAGATCATGCTATTGGTGATCAGGTAGCTTGTAAATAACAAGATTGCCAAATCCTTGGCGATCGTCTGCGTCTAAATCGTCTTGGAGTGGATATCCATTTTCATTAAAACGTGGAATTGGAGCATTAAAGATAAAATGAGCTAGTTCAAAGCTGCTCGAGCTTGGTATTTTTAATCTTCCAAGTATTGCTGGAATTGCTTGTGTAAATTGCCGAACCATGAGTCTCTGATCTATATTTGCTTTTGCTTGTCCATATGCAAGAGCAAGTTCCCTGGACGAATGCTTAGTAACATGAGAAACAACATCATCTAAAATGTAGGTAAAAGCATTTTTGAGTAGTTCGCTTCCATATCCATTGCCTCTGTACTGACGGTCAGTAAATGCACCGCCATAATATAAATAAGTTTGCTTATTTGTAGGTATATACAGAATGTTTCTGCATGAGCAATGTTCATCCTGACACGGATTGAATTTTGGAGCCGAAGATCTAACATTATGATAATTAATATTTTCGAAATTCAATGAAGCTAGCGTATTATTGCTGTAGGTGCAACAACGCAGTTCATCGATTAAGATATTCTTGCGTTCGGTTTCTTCATTGATAACATAGAGCTTTAAGAATGCGATAATTCTATCACCAATTTTTGTGACAAACATACGTTTATTTAAGACATCAATTCTAACTTTTTCTGACCGTAGAATTTCGGGGAAAATAACTAGATTATTACTGTCTTCAGGATCAGAAGAAATTACTTCCATGAGTTCTAAAATTTGTACAATATCATCTTCTGTTGCATAAAAATTTTGTGCTAGAACTGGAAGTATTTGAGATTTAGAGAGCTTAAGTCTGCTGCTCCCCTCACTGCCAGATTTCATGGCAAGAGCTAATGGGACTATATTGAGAATAATGAGTGTATATAAAAATGCTTTTTTTAAGTTAATCATGATTATCCTTAAATTTTAATGTTGTTTTTTTTAATTTAATTTTTGTTCGTGCATAGATATGAGCTATGATTTTAGAGAAGCATATTGTCTGGTCAAAAATCAAATCGTTTATTGCAACATTTCATCAAAAAAATAATTAATTTTGTATTCGCATACATAATGCAAGCTTTTAACCATACCACACAGTCAAAGTAATGAGCAAAAAAAAGCAAAAAAATAATGCGATAGTAATCAAACAAAAATGACTAAGCACATTTCTTTGATGATGTATGTCACAGTTTTGAAGCTGAAATGAGCAGCACTTTAAAAAATAATTCATAAAAATGTCTTATTAAACTCGTTTAACAGTCCCTCCAATAACATTCCCGAGTATATGCGCATTGCCCTTTAGTACGACACTTCCGATTATGTTTTCAAATATTACATCACCTTGTACAATTGTATCAGTGAGATTAATAACATGTTTTCCAGGCCATGATTTTTGTATCAAAATTGATTGAAGTGAAGATCCTTTTGCTCGAAGCGATCCTTTTATTTTTATAGTTGCAGTTTTGCAATCGGTGAGTTGTGTAAATCCTTGAGCAATAATTGTTTCATCAATTTGGCAGTTTTTTAAAACAGTATAGCCGTTTGATTCAAGCCGTTGCATGGTAGAGTCTGTTGCACTTAATGATCCGTGTATAAATAATGTTTTTCCAACAAAAACTTTATTTAATGTCGCAGTTCCGTGAACGACTACATTATCTTCTACTGACACATGGTCAACTTTGCTTGCGCCATCTAAAATAAGTTCTACATTTTTTTGATTGTGTATTTTTTTTACGCCGTACCCAAAGGTAAAAAAATTAATGAGTTTTAGAATTGCGTTATTAATCATTTAAAAATCTACCTTATTTAATTAAATTAATGGCTCAAATGATAATGCACGCTGAGTGCGAAGGGGTCTTGGTTTTAGCACAATTTCCAGAAAAAAGTAAGCAGTCGGAAGATTTTTTAGATTCATATACGTTATACTAGAAAAGTTTGTTATTTGTTTGTCTTTTTATATCGGGGGAGTATCGTGTTTTCTAAAATCGCAAAAATATTATGGGGAAATGTCTCACAGAAAGAAATTAAGCAGTTCGGGTTACTCGCATCTATTTTTTTCTTCATCATTGGAGCTTATTGGATGCTTCGTGCAATGAAGACAGCTCTTTTCTTAAAAATTGTGGGAGGCAGTTTTTTAGGTCATGCAAAATTTGGATCGGTCTTATTTTTAATAATTCTTGTTTTATTTTACAGTAAGCTCGTTGATCTTTTTACCAAACAAAATCTGGTTTATCTTATTACGACCGTGTATGGCGTATTATTTATTGGAATCACCTATTTTTTAATGCACCCGACAATTGGACTTGCCAACACAACACCTGATGGGAAAAGATTTTTTGGATGGTTTATTTATCTCATCATCGAAAGTTTTGGTTCAATTGTTGTGGCATTGTTTTGGTCATTTGTTGCCAGCTCAGTCAATTCAGATTCTGCAAAAAGAGGGTATCCAATTATTATTTTTGGTGCGCAGCTTGGTGCAGTACTTGGAACATTTATGGATTTGCAAGTTGGGTATGTTGGAATCCCAATTCTTTTTGGCATTGCGATTGCTGCAATTTTTGCGGTTCCAGCTCTTACAGCCCTTTTTATGAAATTACATGCACCATCAAATCAAGACGTTTTTCCAAAAGAAATTGTTGCCTCAAAAGGTACTGGGCCAGTTGAGGGATTGCGCCTCTTGTGCACTCGTCCGTACTTGATAGGAATCTTAGGTCTTTCAACGTTGTATACAATTATCGAAACAATATTAGATTTGCAAATGTATAGTCTTGCAAATCAAGTCTATTTGTCGCCTGAAAAAGTGACCGAATTTAGCGCATTTTATGGGCTTTGTGCAAATATATTGTCGCTTGTTTTTTCTCTTGTTGGTACAAGCTTTTTTATTCGCGAGTTTGGCTTAACCGCTTGTTTAGTCCTTTATCCAATAACAGTTGCCATTGCCGTATGCGGTGTTTGGGCATGCCCAACTCTTTGGGTTTTTGTTGGTGCTATTGTTGCTATCAAGGGTCTAAGTTATGCATTGAATAATCCATGTAAAGAGATTATGTATATTCCAACGAGTAAAGATATTCGTTTTAAAACAAAAAGCTGGATAGATACTTTTGGTGCACGAAGTGCAAAAGGTGCGGGAGGGCTTGTTGTTGCAGCGTTCCCGCTTGTATCGGATTTGATTGCTTATGGCTCAGCAATATCTTTGGGGATTATTGGAGTTTGGATTGGAGCTGCTTTTTTTGTTGGAACGAAAAATCGAGAGCTTGTTGAACAAAATCGCTTGATTGAATAACAAATTTTTAAAATTTTTCAAAATAGAGAGAGGGTCACATGTGACCCTCTCTCTATTTTGAAAGCAATAGCTGCTTACATTGGTTGCGAAATAATTCCATTGTTAATGTACGCTAATGCTTTAGTCTTTGCTTGAAGCAAATGATCTTTAATCTCATCTTTCTTTGATTTAATGCCTGCATCTTGTTCGTCAGCTTCTAAAAAAAGCACGAGTCCATTATTTAAATCATGATCAACTTCGTCAAAAAATTGCAAAGGTAAAGCGCCACCAAATAGGTCAACGTTGTAACAAAATCGAAGTGTGAGTGATTTGAACATATCATCTAAATCATCCATGTGTATGATAACATTATTGGTTGCAAGTGATCGTAGCCCATTGCCAATACCGATAAAAGAGCTCCATATGCCTTCAGGAGCTTTGGGGTTCCAGACTACTTTACTCAGGGCTGTTTCAAAAAAACGAATAACAGTTTGGCGTAGCCGTTCGCGATACTCATTAAGTTCAACCTCTTTTTTTAACCGTTCTTGTTCTTGATTAAAAAAGGAACAAAGATCTTGAGCTAAATTCGAAATAAAAAGATCTGGAGTTGTTCGAAATTGAGTGTGGTGATCGGTTAATCGTGACAGAATTAAGTTTTCGCTACTCTTTTTAATAAATGCGAGGTTCAATTTTGAATCGGTTTCGTTGTCGCTGTCAAAGTGCCGCTTAAGTAAAATAGGCAAGTTATTGAGAAGCTGTACTGCGACGGTATCATCTAGAGCTTCTGCCCCTTTGAGTTTGTTATAAAAAAGGCGTAAACAAACATAAATATGGTCAACGCTTAAATTCATTTCATCGCTAATTTCAAGAAATTCAACAACGTGTGTTGCATCTTGGGAAAATTCTTCAGCGTAGGTTGGTTTATTGTATTCGTCTTTAATGAAACGTAAAAATGATGATTGAAAATCGGAAATGCTTGTTTTCGGTTGCCCAAAATTGTGAAGGTTTTCAAATGGTTGTGGAGAATGATTGGTAAAAAAATTACGCAAGCTTCTCACGCTAAAAACAGAAGGCGTTGCTTCTTGTGTTAGAAAATGGTCGATATCGGCATACTTAACCGTTTCTTGAGCTTTGTCTTGTAAGCTCTCTTTATGTACAGCAACATTTTTGTTTTTGGTGACTTGATTCTTTGATTCGACTATCATCAAAGAGAGGGATGACACGATAAAAAGTAATAACAGCGATCTTTTCATTTTCATTCTCTAATCCTTTCTGATACAGTACCAATATTCGATCGCATTAATTTTAATGTATTGGTTATTGTCAAACAACACACACCCTTTTATGTACGCATAGAAAGATACTTTAAGATATCAGGTTAGGCTTTTGATTGGCAAGAGTTTTTTATGATTGGCGTAAGAGGATCATAGATAAGGATTTTTGCTCAGAAGGAGAGTTATTCGATGCCCCTTTATCAGTATGAAGCGTTTAACCGCAAAGGATCAAAAACCTCAGGTACTCTTGATGCTTCTTCATTGCAAGCAGCAAAAGAGGTCTTGCGTGGACAAGGGCTAATGCCAACCAAAATTGCTGAAGTAAAAAGTGGAGGCGGGACGTCATTTCTTGCAACGCTCTTTGAACGACCAATTCAAACTAAAGTAAAAGTTCTTTTCACTAAGCAGCTTGCGGTGTTACTTCGTTCAGGAGTTCCACTTTTGCAGGCTATGGAGCTTTTAACAGAGCAATTTGAAGGTCGCTTTTCTCGCATTCTCATTTCAATTAAAGATGGTATAAAATCGGGTGAATCGCTTGCAGGAGAAATGGGAAAACATCCACGCGTCTTTTCTAACGTCTATGTACAGTTGGTTAAAGCCGGAGAGGCTAGCGGTAAGTTAGATATGATTTTGGAGCGTTTGACTTCATATCTTGAACGTGCAGAAGAGATGCAAAAAAAGATTAAAAAAGCGATGTCCTATCCCATTATGATGCTCTCGTTTGTCGGTCTGGTAGTTGTTGGAATGCTTACGTTTGTTGTGCCAGCTCTAAAAGATATGTTTAGTAAAATGAACAAAGAGCTTCCAGGACCAACAAAATTCTTGATAGCCGCTTCAAATTTATTTACCAATCATTATATTCTTTTATTTGGAAGTTTGCTTGGTGCGGTAACGTTGTTTATATACTGGAAATCGACATCTGCAGGAAAATATCAATGGGATGAGCTATTGCTAAAATTTCCAATGACCGCCTATTTTTCTCGTACTAAAGCGGTAGTACAATTTAGCAAAACACTTGGTATGCTTTTGGAAAGTGGTGTAAATCTTTCTGAGGCTCTTGATATTGTCTGTAATATTGTGGAAAATACTGTGCTGGTTAAGCGGTTACAAGAAGCGCGGGATAAAATTATCAAAGAAGGTAAGATAGCTCGCTATTTGCAAGAGACAAAAATATTTCCAAAAATTGCAAGCTACATGATCAGTACCGGTGAACAGTCAGGTAAGCTTGGACAGATGTTGGTTACTGTTGGCGATGACTACGATCTTGAACTTTCTGAGCTTGCTGATGGGTTGACTGAAAAGATAACGCCAATCATGACCATCGTTATGGGATTAATTGTTGGCTTTATTGTGATTTCGATTTTCTTGCCGATTATGAGTATGAGTGATATATCAGGAATGTAAGCACATAACAGAGGAGCTTATGATGACTTTTCGTAAAAACGAAGCATTTACTATGATCGAAATTATGGTGGTGCTTTTTATTATCGGATTATTAGCAACATTTGTTGGCCCACAGGTAAAGCGTTTTTTCTATAAGGGAAATGAAGCTGCAACAAAGGTTTATCTTAACCAGGTGAGTGACGCTATAAGCCGATATTATATGGACATAGGCCATTATCCTAAAAAAGAAGAAGGCAGCTTGCGAGCTCTTGTTGAGCGCCCAAATCGTCCAGATGTAGCTTCTAAGTGGGATGGTCCATACGTCGAAGAAGAAAAATTGTTTGATAAATGGGGCAACGAATTTATTTATAACTGCCCTCCAGAAAAGCATAAAGATGTTTATCGCTACTTTGAACTTATTTCATATGGCGAAACTGGTGAAGAAGAGAGTGGTAAAGAGTTTCATGCTGGAGGTTGATGCGTGCATTGCCAAAGCAAAGGTTTCACGTTAATTGAAATCCTGGTTGTTTTATTCCTGATTGGGATTATCTCTTCTATTGGAGTCCCGGCTTTTTTAAAGCGGGATTCAAAGGCCGAGTGGCCAGCGGTATTAGATGATATAAATAACCTTGTAATTTTTGCACGGCAAGAAGCAATCTCAAATCAAGCTGTTTATAGGCTTGTTTTCAAAAAACAAAATAAGGGTCGCGATCTTGTGCTTGTTCAGCGCGAAGGGCGCGACCCTGAAAAACCTCTACAAAAAATCTATAACAATGCTACCTCTGGATATATCAAGACTCGCTATGAGTTGCCCGAGCAGATAAAATTTAAAGCACTGTATCATGGCAAAGACGAAGAGTTTGAAGAGAACAAGGGGCAAGGATATTGCTATGTTATTCCTGATGGCCTGGTGCAAGATGTCATGATTCATTTGATTAAGAAAAAAAATAAAAATGAGCAGCAAGCAACATTGCGTATGGCTCCATTTTTTGGAAAGTTTGAATTTTTTGATGGACTTATTCGACCAGAGCGGTGATCTAATGAAACAAACCCAAGCATTTACATTGATTGAGGTTATGATTGCTCTGTTCATTTTAGCAACAACAGGGTTTGTTCTTTCGAGCGTTCAGATGCGTTCTTATATGCGTGTAGAAAGTAACCGCAAAAATGTTGAGCGCGTGTATTTGATTAAAAAAGAGTTATACCAACTTTTAATGTCACCACCAAAAACGGATAAACCGGTTGTTGTAAAGCTTGAAGATCCTGTGCTGCGCATTACATCAAATATGGTAGAGGTTCCAAAGAAATCTAGTTTACATGTATTTAACGATAATCTTCGCATAATTCAGTCGCAAGCAGATTGGAAAGATGCTGGGCTTGTACGCAAAGAAAAAATGATTAGTTTTGTGTATCAAGAGCCGGAAGAAGAAAAGAAAACATGAATAAGTCTCAAGCATTTACCATTATTGAGTTGCTCATTGCCCTTTTTCTTTCAAGCTTTATCATGCTGGGTATGATGCAGGCATATCGCAATGCGATTACTTCCCTTGAAATAGTAAGAGCCCGCATGGCTATCACCCGAAAAGCCTGTTTGCTTTTTAATGAGCTTGAGCGAGATTTTTCATCAATGATTATTCCATTTCTGAATAAAAAGATTGAATCAGATAAAGATAAAGATGCTGTACAAAAAGCACAAACTCCTGAAAATAAAGATCAGCTGCCAAGTGGTCAACAACCTGATGGCTCAAAAGACAAACCCAAAGATGGTGAACAGCCCGAGGCGCTTAAAAATGCCTTGCTTACGCAAGTGTATGAAGATGAATCACGACGTATAGGCGGAAAGAAATTTACTTTATTTAAATCGATTAATTTTATTACAACACACCCACTTCAAGTTTATGGAGATAAGCGAGTACGTTTGGTGCGCGTGATGTATGAGCTTGTGCGTAATAAACAAAAAAGTAATCGAAATCAGACGTGCTATAATTTGTTTCGTAAAGAAACAGCAGATCTTATGAATTTTAAAATGAAAGAAGATGAAGAGACTGCAGTAAAAAATAAGCAGTCATCCATTCGTACATTCTTGGTCGCTGATAATGTTAAAGAAATGTATCTTGAATTAATAACCGAAAAAGTTTCAGAAGAAAAAGGCAAAGATAAGCAGGAAGTTGAAGAGGTTCGGTTATTTGTTTGGGGAGAGAAAGATTTTACTGTTGATGTCGTGCCAAAATTTCTTGAAATGCGCCTTGTTCTTTTGGATGATCAACTTAAACGAAGCCAAGAATTTCACGTATTTGTTCCTGTTTTTTCATATCCAACTGTAAATCCAAAATTGCATTCACAAGCGCTTAAGGTGCCTGCGCCTGATCCTCATAAAAATCCAGATCAGCAAACTAAAACGGGTATGCAGATTACTGGAGTTCAACAAGGAGCTTCTGGTGTTTACAATTCGGTGGGAGGTGCTCAATGAGAAGTCAGCGCCCAGGCTCAATTGTTATTATTTGTTTACTCGTACTTTCAGTAATTGTTGTTTTCACCGAACAACTTATGCGCAATGTGTTGATTGGTTCATTATTTACAAAAACAATGGTCGATCGAGAACATGCAGAAATACTTGCCCTTGGCGGAATTCAAGTTGCTATTGCAACACTTTCAATTTCTGAAAAGGAAGAAAAAAAAGATGAACTGGCTAATCAAAATCCTGAGCAAAAAGCGGGATCAGATCAAGCTAAAAAAAGTCGTCGATTACTTGGTCGATTGCTTCCTCATCTGAACCGTTGGCGTACATTTGTACTCAAAGAACCAATTGATGGCATTGATGGTGAAATTAAAGTTTGTATAACCAGTGAGCATGGAAAAATAAACATTAATGAGGCTTTTGATTTTAAAAAGCAGGAATTTAAAAAGGAATATCAGGCATTACTCAAGGGATTGGAGATTCCTGGAAAAATGCCTGCAGGTGAAATGCTTAAACAAATAACGGAGTTTTTAAAAAAGCGACAGCGAAAACTTGATGATATTTCTGAACTTTCGTTGATTCCTGGCTTTGAACAGCTTAATATGTTTTATGAGCCGCCAACATATGGAGCAAAAAAAAAGAAGAATGAAGCAAATACAGAAATCATGTTGCAGGATATCTTTACGATTTGGTCTGGCCGTGATAGCATTGAACCATTGCTTTTTTCCGATGCTCTGTGTGCGGTTTTTGGAATACGACGACCGACAGCGTCTGACGCTTCGGATATGAAAGAAGCATTTAAAAAAACGGCGCAGTCGTTTAATGTTCAGTGGTTGAGTGACTGGGATAAAAATTGGCCTTCGGTTGAGCCTTTGTACGGAGAGAAGCCTAAGTTTTTGAAAGAAATGCAGCCAGTTTTTAGTAAAGAATTTGGGCCCAAGGTTTATTCTGTGTTATCGTGTGGAAAAGTTGGTCATGTTGAGCAGCGGGTGCTTGCTCTTGTAAGAGAAACTGTAAAAAAAGCGCAGATCTCCGGAAAAGTGTCTGACCAACAAAAGATGGCGCCTGCACAAGGGCAGGCTCAAAAGGATGAGGAGCAAGAAAAAGCTTCTCAATCTAAGACGATGTTCAAAATAGATAAAATTTATTGGCTTTAAAAGAAGGTTACATTTCGTGAAGTTAGAAACACGAGTTGGTATATTTATTCTTACAGCCATCGGCATTTTTTTGTACCTCAGTATTAATATTCGCGAAATTAGGCTTGATAGAAATCAATACTACTCATATAAAGCATATTTTGATGATACTGGTGGATTGACGTTTAAAGCTCCTGTAAAAATTGCTGGTGTCGAAGTTGGATGGGTTGAATCAATTGAATTGTTGGATGGCGGAAAAGCTGAAGTAATGATGCGCGTCAATAAATACAACAAGCTTGCAAAAAATGCCTATGCAATGATTCATCAAGATGGTTTAATCGGCGCTAAGAGCCTTGAAATCGATCCAGGTGATCCGTCAACAGGTCTTTTATTACCAGGAAGTACGCTTTCTATGCCTGGAAAAACTCCCGCTAGTGTAGGCGAGCTTCTTGATCAATTTAGAGATATTGCGACAACAATTCATGATATAGCTTCTTCGTTTAAAGGCACTTTTGCAACACGGCAGGGCGAAGACAACATGCGTGTTGCGCTTGGCTCGATTGCAAAAGCCTCCGACCGTATCGCAGATTTTTCTGAAGTTTTGCAGCGTACGATGAAAAACAACGAAGAAACCGTTAACACAATGCTGCTTGATTTCAAAGAAACAGCTAAAGAGATGAGGAAAAGTATTCCTGAGCTTTCTCAAAACCTGCAAGCAAATGCGGATAAAATCGTTGGAGACTTTGGTTCTGCATCAGAGCGCGTGAGCAATACATTTATTCATGTTGAAGATGCTTCAATCCAGGCTCGAGATACTTTTAAAGAAGCTGGCCAGGTTATGGAAAAGATTAACACAGGCAAAGGCGTTGTCGGGAAACTGATTAATGAAGAAGAAACGTATGCGGATCTGAAAAAGACGCTGCGAGGTCTCAAAGATTATGTTACTCGTACACAAGCGCTTATGTTAAGTGTTGATATACATTCCGAAACAATGCTGCGCGATAGCAATTCAAAAGGGTATTTTGAGTTGAGACTTCGTCCAAATTCAGATTGCTTCTACATGGTTCAGCTGGTGAGTGATAAACGAGGAAGCATCGAGCGACATGTACGGCATACTGTACGTCGTGATGATAAAGGTGCTCTTTTGAATCCAAGTAATTTGGATATCCCGCTTCATCGCAAAGTTGAATTTGCAGAAGTTGTTGAACGTACCGTTCAAAAGAAAAACGACATTTTGTTTGGGTTGCAGTTTGGTAAGCGCTTTGACAGAATGATTTTCCGTATCGGATTATTTGAGAACACCTTTGGTGTAGGCTGTGATTTCTATGTTCCTCTTAATACCAATTGGGTGCACTGGATTACTACCCTAGAAGCCTTTGATTTGAGTGGTATTAATCGTATTGATGATCCAAGGCCGCATATAAAATGGCTCAACAAAGCATTCTTTATGAAGAATCTGTATACAACATTTGGTATCGATGATGTTGTGAGTAAGCGAACCGCAAATCCATTCATTGGTGGCGGATTTAGGTTTAGCGATGATGATCTGAAATATTTTGTTTCTCAGATCCCGCTCAATCGTCGATAGTTGCCATAGTTTTAAAAACAAAGAGGGATGGACTTTTTAGATCCATCCCTCTTTGTTTTTAATCATACGTAAAAAATTTTAGTGAATAGGAGGACAAAAATCCTCTTCTTCATATTCTTCAATTTCATCTTCATCGTAAAAGATAAATGAAATATTATAGCTCGGTGTATAAATTGGTTCATACATGAAATCGTATGAACAATGCAAAGAAGGTTGTTCAACCTTGTGCGCGCTGTCTGTTACCATGTTCGTTACCTTTTGCCCAGATGTCAGTTGCTGTTATTCTAAATTTTAGATTAGAAATATAGCGCGCATAATAGTTTTATCAATGAAAATCTTTAAATATTTTAAATATATTCAATTTGAGATTTTTTTACTCGGAAATTGAATCGAGAATTACAGGGCAACCGTTTTCATCAATGGTAAGCGTAATGGCTAAGTTTTCGTGGTAGTCTATAAGACATTGGTACGATGTGATAGCGTTATTGACAATTTTTTGTGCCCATACGCCATGTTCTTTTCTGGACGACTTTGGAGATGTATTGCAGTTGCCAGCAATAATATTGAATGTGGCATCTTGAAAATAGTATAAGGTTTGCTCATTTAATCGAGTGCCTTTGTGTTTAGAGCTCAACCGCTTAGTCTTGAGTTCAAGGTACATTGGTGTTGTAGCGCCCTTAAGATGGCTTGTTAGGGATTCAGTTGTTGTGGTTGGGCATTTCCATTGTAAATTGGCAGATTTTGTTTGTGCCGTAATTATTTGCTGAACAAATGTCTTATACTCAGACTCCCAAACCATAAGAGCAAGCGTGACAGGATGTTGAGAGTTGTTTTCTATACAGGTAATGATTACAGGGAAGCTTGATGTGAAAAATGTGAACGAAGCATAAGTAATGCAAAGAAGTTGTCGTATTCTAACATAATTCATAGCCCCTCCTCTGTTTTTTAACAGATTCAGCTTAAATTAATTTTTCAATGCGTTGCAAGAATAATTTCATACGACGGTAATCGTTTGCTGTCAGCAGTGAGTACATTTCACATAACGATTCAAAATGTTCTTGGGAGAAAAGTTTTTGATCTGTTAGTTGGTGAATGATTGCCAAAAGAAGTTCATCGATATTGGGTATCTGGTGAGCAAATGCAAAAAGAAGATGAAGATAATCGGCTTTACCAAAGAAGATCCTAATAACTTCTGGAGAACTTTGAGCAACAAAGCTATGAATTTTACAAGGTTTTGGAGCAAGCTGATAGGTTATGCTGCTCGGGTTCTGGTGTTCAAAGTAGCCCAGAATCTGAACTTTAAAAGTTGTTCGTAGAAATTCGAAAATTTGTGGTTGCTCAGCCAAAAGTTGAGATTCAGTTTTTTGATACGGAAATGGTGATCTGAGTGGGTCCATAGATCCAGTTTCAACATGTGTAACACAGCCAATCACTGTTGTCTGGTTATTGGTGACTTGAATCAAAGAGCCAAAATTAGGAAAATGGTCCCATCGCCAGCTTTGTGCAATAAAATGGTCCAGCGTACTTGCAATGATTTCAGCAAAACTTTTTTCTTCGATTGCTCGATGATTTAATGGAGATAATGAATCAGAAAATCGATTGTTGACCGTTGTCATGGGACTCCTTTTTCTGGAAATTAGAGAGAAAAGAGATGCGGTGTAATAACGATGGGCCGTGTTGTTCAAGTGCTTGTATATGAACCTTTGTAGCATATCCCTTGTGTTGCCCAAAAGCGTAGAGTGGAAATAAGTGATTAATTTTTTCCAGCAAGCGATCTCGTGTTACTTTTGCAATAATCGATGCGGCGGCAATTGAATGCGAGATAGACTCACCATAATTAAAATGATGAATTTCAAGTTCTGCGTGAGTGTACGATTTTTCAATAACCAGTGGCATGGCATCAACAACAACATATTTTAATTGCTTGAGTTCACAGGGCAATTGTTCAATTAAAGAAATATAGGCTTTCTTCATAGTTTTAAGTGTCGTTTGATAAATGTTATGTCGATCAACCGTTTTGTGGCATGCAATTGCTACTGCATAGGTACAATGTTTTGTAATCCATCTATATGCCAATTCACGTTCTTCTTTACTCATAAGTTTTGAGTCTTTGAGCAAGTGATAGGATTTATGTAAGGGTATGATAACTGCTGCAACAACAACGGGCCCAGCAAGGCATCCGCGTCCAACTTCATCAATACCACAAACATATAATTGATCATTCCATGCTTTTTTTTCAAAGTAGTTGAGCGGAAATGAAATATTTTTTCTTTTCATTGTGTCATCATTTGCAATGAGTTGAGGTTCGGTTAATAATCAAATAACACCGTATACTAGCACGATTCTTCTTGAGCGTACATGAAAAATAGTTCTTGAGAAATGAGTATAGAAATTTGTCATAATGAAAGATTTTTTTTATACAGACATCTAGCATTTTTTTGTAGCTTTTCAATTTGGCATAGTCTATATTAGTGACGACACATGTGCTTGTTATGTGAAAGCAGGAAGTTTGGGAAGGAGTTTTTTATGTCATCAACAGAATTGCGTGTAAAAGAATTGCTCAGAGAACGTGGTTGGACAACTAAAGTCCTTGCAGAAAAGACAGGAATGTCTGAAAGCTATCTGACGCATATTAAGAATGGAACCAGACGTTGGAATGAAGACGCGCTTAAAAAGCTTGCAAATGCATTTGGAACACATCCAGTGGATCTTTTTGCTCAGCGTAGAAGCCGTACCGATAACGTTGATAATTCAGTTAAAATGCCTGAAAATGCCGTCGTTGACCTTCAGTTAAAAATTGTACCGGTTATGGGTGACATTCCGTCAAATCCTTCACCATACAATAATCAATTGATGCAAGTGACAACAGGATACAAAGATATTTTTGTTCCTGTTTTTAACAGCACTGATGAGTCAATGTTCTGTTTTTGTGTAGAAAACAACAGCATGGCTCCAAATTTTGTTAAAGGCGATTACTTAATTGTATCTCCTGAAACATGGACCCGCTCAGGTGACGTTGCTGCTGTTGAATATGGAAACGACAATCCAATCAAAGCAATTATGCAAATTACCTACATGGAAGATTTTATTGTTCTTGAATCTGTTAATCACAAGACTCCACCGGTTGCGTTGATTAGAGGAAAAGACAATTTCCGTGTTATTGGTAAAGTAACACATCGTTACCAACGACTCGGCTAGTCGCGTCAGCTTGCCACGTTGTAGTCAGAGTGGCGAAGACGGGGAGCATTTGCGAAGACGGATGGCTAGTTCTAAAAAATTGTTAATAAAAAAAGCGTGCGTAATTTTTTCAATTACGCACGCTTTTTTTATTAACAATTTTAGATGTATCAATCAATTCATATAAAGATTTACTCTCTCGATCATACTCAAAAATTCGTGTGAATTCTTTTCGATCTTTTTCAAACTTTGCAGTAATTTGTACCACCTTTTGATCAGGAAAGTTGTTAACTTGCCGAATATCTTTCGCGCCTTCTACGCAGCATAATTCATTCCATGCACAATCTGCAAATTCGAAAATTTGTACTGCGTTAGGTAACATGATAATAAATATATTACAGCCTCTCAACAAGCGATAAGCACAGCTCGTGCCGTCATAACGAGTCCCAATACAATTATCGTCCAGAGGAATCACTGGGGTTCGTATTTTATGCCACCGACCATTTTGACTTGCTACGATAGTTTTGAAGATAAAGCTACCGTCTCTACCAAACATCATAATCGCATTCTTATTAGGATGAATTACAGCACTTCCAACCTCTTGAATTTCAAAAATGCAGGTAGATGCATTTTCAGTGCTCAACAACCTAAGACTATCGTCATCAGTATTAAAAACTACAGATATCCTATGATCTGGTAATTCTTTAGTCCATCCAGCTTGTGTAATTCCACCTGCGGTGAAAGCTATTATTCCTGCAATAATAATGCACTTTAGGTTTATCAACTTCATTACAAAACTCCTTATTTTATAAGGCTTAAAGCGGTCATTATGACGTTGCTGAAAAAATAGAGTCCAATTCCAATGAAAATAATACCGGTAATGTGTGAGATTTTTAAAAGATACGTAATGCTGAGTGATTTACCAACTCTGCTTGCAATGAATGCGATGAAACCGAGGGCGCTGAGTGATCCAAGGCCGACAGTCAAGCTTGCTGCGATGATCTGATTAAACGGCAAACGCATTTGTCCAGCAGGAAGAAGTTGAACGCTTACAATTAAAAAAAATATAATTGCGAGTGGATTAATCACAGTTAAAAGAAATGATTTAATGATTGTTCCAAAGTAAGGCTCGTTCCCGCCAAGCCGTTGATGAATATACGTTGGCGTATTCCTCAACATCTTTGTTCCCATAATAACCAAAGCAATGCCGCCAATAAGGTCTAAAGCAAGAACCATATTCTTTGATCCTCCAAGAATGCTCAAAAGACCGAGAAGTCCAAGCAAAAAAAGAAGAGCATCGCCAAGTGCAGATCCAAGTGCTGTTGCAAGTCCCCGACCAAGACCTTTGAGCGCACCTCGATTAAAAGTTAAAACAAAAATTGGCCCGACTCCAGAGGCTGCAGATACGCCGAGTGCAAAGCATTTGAGTAGAAACAATGTCTTCATATTTATTCTCCGTTTGCTCAGGCTGAGAGTTGATATTTTTGTATTATTTTACCATACAGGGTAAAATAATAGAAAGACTTTAGAGCAGCCATTTTTTTATTAGTCCGTAATGGACATGCAACGATAGGGATTTTGTGAAAGATACGATTTCTTTTGGTACTGATGGCATTAGAGGCCGAGCAGATTTATATCCATTTACACCTCAAGCACTATTTTATCTGGGTTCTGCTTTTGCGTATTGGGCTCAAGAGCAATATCAAAATTCTTCTCCAAAAATTTTAATATGTGGTGATACGCGTGTTTCAATGGACCGTATCAAAAATGATCTTATTGCCGGTCTTTCAAAATTTTCGGTTACCATAATTGATGCAGGAATTCTTCCAACGCCGGCACTTTGTCAGCTGATGATGCACGATAAGAGCATTGATGCTGGGCTTGTTATTTCCGCTTCACATAATCCATATGTTGATAATGGGATTAAATTTTTTGGTAAAAATAATTGTAAGTTGAGCGCTCAAGACGAAGCGCGTGTTATTGAGTTGTATGAATATTTTGTAAAAAATAGCGAACAGCTTGGAAGTTCCGATAAAGCTCAAATATATGCATGGCAGACTGCTGATAAGACATATCAACGTTTGGTTACAAGCCATTTCCCAGAAAATTTCTTAGAGGGCATTACGGTTGTTCTTGATTGCTCTCATGGTGCTACAGCAGCGGTTGCGCCGGCTATTTTTAAGTCGCTCAATGCGCGAGTTATTACATTACATGATACGCCGAACGGGTTTAATATTAATGATGACTGTGGTGCGTTACATCCAGAAAAGCTTGCCTCTGAAGTGGTGCGGTGGGGTGCCGACATAGGATTTGCTTTTGATGGTGATGGGGACCGTGTTATTGCCGTGAACAAGCATGGAAAGATCAAGGACGGAGATGACATTTTATATCAACTGTTGGCTTTGCCTGAATATGCGCAAGAGCAAGCAATTGTTGGTACCGTCATGACCAATCAAGCACTTGAGCGTGCTCTAAACATACAAAATAGACGGCTTGTGCGTGCTGCCGTTGGAGATAAATATGTTTTTGCAGGACTAGAGCAAGAGCGTCTTTTATTGGGTGGTGAAAACTCAGGTCATGTTATTCTAAAAAATTACTTGCCAACATGTGATGCAATCTTTACAGCGCTTATGGTTATACTGAGTCTGATGCACGAAAAGAATTGGGATTTTATAACATTTGAAAAATTTCCACAGGTTCTCATTAATGTTCCTGTTGCTCAGAAAAAAGATCTTGCAGTACATCCTTTCCAAAATATTATTCAGGAGTATGAACAGCTTTTAGAGCATGGCAGAGTTTTGGTGCGCTATTCAGGTACTGAAAATTTATTACGTGTCATGACTGAAGGGCCAAACTATGATTGTGCACAACATGTTGCACAGGTACTTGCAACAAGGTTACAACAAGCGTTGAGTCTTGATATTTAATGTTAAATCATTGGGAGATATGCTATGAATGACAAAGAGCAAAGCGTTGTTAATAAAATAGTGCAGTCACTGCAAACACTTTTTTTGAGTGGTCTTTTTACAATAATCCCTTTAGCTGCAACCGTATTTTTTATTGGGTTTGCATACAATTTTTTAGTGAGAATTTTACAGCCGTTGCATCAACTTGAGCCTCAAATTCTTAGGCAAATTCCTGGGTCTCAATTTATTATTATCACAATAATTATTTTGTTTATCGGTGTTGTGCTTAAAGTTTTTATTATCAATAGGATTGTTAACTACTTTGAATCACTCATTGTTCGCATTCCTCTTATCCGCATTATCTATTCTGCAGTAAAAACATTGGTAGATTTTTTTAAGCTTTCTGAAAGTGATTATTCTGGTAAAAAAGTTGTCTTAATTCCTTATCCTCAAAAAGGGCAATATCACATAGCATTTTTGCTTGAATCGGCTGAGTTGACCTATCAACCTCTCTTGCCTGAGAGTGAACGTGGCAGACCAGGGGAAAAGTTTTATAAAGTTTTTATGCCTAATTCACCAAATCCATCAAGTGGATATTTTTTTATTATGTCAGAGTACGACATTACGCACACCGATATTTCATTTGAAGAGGCCATTAAAGCGATTGTTTCTTGTGGTTTGGTAACTCCAAAGTCTTTGCTCGACAGAGCAAAACGATTAACATAGCGCTCTATATTTATGGTTTTTGTTCGATATTTTTTTAAGCGCTACTGTTACTATGTTGTTACTATTACCTTGCTGCTTACGCTGCTTTTGACGCTTATTGAGCTTTTTGAAAAGCTTATGCGTGTATCACATGCATCGCTTTCGCATATCGGGATATTCTTGGGGCTTAATGCAATTCCAGTGCTTATTGATAATTGTGCGGTGGGATGTTGGCTTGCAAGCGGGTTATTGCTCAGAGAATTTTATGTGCATCATGAGTGGGAACTTATGATGATGCTTAATATTAATAATAAAGAGCTTATTCGCTTATTTTTGCTTGCGGGATGTTTATTTACAACTGTTGTTGTTGTCAGTAAAGAGCTATTTGTTTGTGAGCTTGCATTCAAAGCAGAGCAATTTAAAATTAAGCATTTCAAACAAAAAATACCTCAGTTGCTTGTTCACCGTTGGATTCAGTTGAGTGACAATCAATTTTGCCATATTGGTATGCTTGATATGAATTCCAGTTGCGGCCAAAATATTACACTGCTTACGATGTCTCCAGATTTTTTAATTGAACAAGCGTCTATAGGATCGAAATTTTCCGTAGATCTTGATGAAAACCGTTTACTTATTGAACAGGGTAGTAGTTTTGATGCTCAATCGCATCAATGCATACCGATTAATCAGAAGGCTATGCAGTATCCAGAGTTATTTTCTCAGCTTTCGCTTGAAGCTCAAGTGCCAACTGCTATACATTTGTATACGGCCCTTGCGTGCGCTCATAAACAGTTGCCCGCTTCCGTTGTTAATAAGCTTTTATATCAATTGCTTAAAATAATAACATCCTATTTTTATGTACTTTTATATTCGCTTGTAACAATCGTATTATTTACGCTTTGGTATGGACATAGCCAGTTGCGATGGGTCGCATTGTGCGCCGCCTACCCCCTATTTTTAATGGTTCAGGTATTACTGGATGTTTTGATGGCTTACGGTTGTTCAGCCTGGGTTGCGCTTATTCCAATAGTTGTCGTTCCGCTGCTTGCTATTCTAACGTATAAATATTTTATAAAGTAAAGAATAATAAATTCTATCTGAGTATTTCAACTTTAAAGCATCGGCTTTGTCTGCCTTAAGTCTAGCTTCAGCGATTGACTATTCCCTTGAAAAAACTGCTTATTATTATACAATGGCCTTACGAGTGAAAATGTGTGTGCCTTCGGCATGCCAGTTTGTTAGGTGTTTTTATGGTGGAGTTGCCATGATGTTGAAAAAATTTATTGCAAGCAGCGTTCTTGCTCTTGCATGTGTGACTGCAGTAAATCTGCATGCTGATTTTGTAAGTTCAGAGGCTGAGCTCAAAACTATTTCTTCAAGAAGTGTTTCATTGACTCTTGCAGAGCCATTTGCAGTATTCAAGTCAATTGGTGCAAAATATCCATATATGCTCCGTTTTGATCCCGCAGAGAGTAACTTCACCTCTGTTATGTGTGGGACAAATATTGACGGCAAAGTACGCCTTGCAAAAACAGCAGAAGATTTAGTAGGTCTTATTCCTGTAAGAAGAACAATTAAAGCGCTTGATGCAGGGGTTCAGGTTGATCGTAAATATGACGGCTATAGAGAATCTTACATTGGCTGCATGATTGCAGGAGCTTTGACTTTGGCTGGTGTGTTGCCTCAAGAAGAATACCCAGGAACATTTCTTATTGATGAAATGACCGATGGTGTTGCAATGAAGTGGGTTCTTAAAAATGTTGAAGAATTTAAAGGTCTACGCCAATATCTTGAAAACAAAATTGCTGAAGCAGGTTTGAGTTTTACTAAGAAACCTCATTTGCTTATTGATATCCGTAAGGGTGGAGCAAATTTGGATGCAGGTGATTACGGGTTTTTGAATAAGTACTTCACTTTGGTTTCTCCACTTGATCAAGAAAAAATGGAATTTTATGAAAAAGCTACAGCTCTTATAACCGATATTACAACCTGTGGTGTTGATTTTGGTAATGCTGGAGAAGGCTTTGGGCTTAAGTTTATGCGTCTTATTGAAAAAGATTGCAGCGACTTTAAGCTACCAGAATGGACCGCTGATGGTGCGAAGCTTGCATTTACAGCTTTGACAACCGCTATTTTAATTAAGCTCTTTACAAATTATGTTGCTAACAGAGCTCAGAATACAGCGCATGATGCTGTTCGCGGCTTGACCGGTTTAGAGGCCGCAAGATAGTAGCTTTAACCAAATAAATAAAGTTATTTTAAAAAAAGCCCTTCGATTTTTTCGAAGGGCTTTTTTACGTTTCCTACCTTTTTCAATGCGAGTATTTATGTGTTTAAATTTTGGAAAAAATAGCCAAATTATCATTTATTGATAGCCCTTTGCAGAGCATAAAAAGCTCGAGTATGCTGGAATGCACGTAGGGATTTATTGAGCATATTTTTGGGTGGGGTTTTATGATTTCTTTTAGATCTTTTGTGACTATTGGATTGATTGGTATTTTGGCTCTTGTTCACACTATGGCTGCAGCTGAGCAGCAAGAATCAAATATGTATGATGCGTTTCAGATTCTTTTAGATGCAACAAGAAAAATCAATCCAGATTTTGTTCAAAAAACAGAAGATACTCTTGCTCAGGCGCAACAAGCAGTCGTTCAATTTAAAAATAGTGCAGCACATGTGCTTGGCGAAGCTCAAAACATACTTAATACTTCTACTCAGTCAGTTCACAATGGGGCAGTTGCGTTACAGGATGTTGATTTAGATGATGCTCGTCAATTAGCGCAAGATGCGTATAAGGCGTATCACGATGCGATATGGGCATTGCGTGTGTACAATAAAGCTCGTTCCTTGGCGCCCTATGTTATCGGTGGAACTGCAGCAGCTATAACTGCTACTGCACTGAGCTACTATGCCTATGCCACCTATGTAATTTAAATCTTAATTTCATTAGAGCTATAAAAAAAGAGCCGCTGGATTTCCAGCGGCTCTTTTAATTTTTAAGAATATTTGTGAGATAAGAGATTATTTTTTGGATACAAAATATCCAAGAAATTCTTTATTCCCCGAAGTAGCTCCAACAATAGGAGATTCAATAACGTGTACTAAGGTAAACCCAAACTCTTCCATGCCAGCCTTAATTTGCTGAATAATCCGTTGGTGAATAGCATCTTCTTTAATGACTCCACCACGGCTAACTTCATGCCGCTCAGCTTCGAATTGAGGCTTGATGAGAGCAATAATTCGCCCATCAGGCTTGAGTAAATTTTTAATGGCCGGCATTACCTTGAGTAACGAGATAAACGACAAATCAAGTGTTGCTAGGTCAACCTGCTCAGGGAGTCGTTCAAGAAGGCGTAAGTTGGTTTTTTCAAGTAAGACAACTCGTGGATCGGTACGGATTTTTTCATGCACTTGGCCATAGCCAACATCAACACCATAAACCCTTTTAGCCCCTTGTTGTAAGAGACAGTCGGTAAAACCTCCTGTTGAAATACCGGCATCAACAACGGTGAGCCCGGTGACATCAACGCCAAATTGCTTGAGCGCCTCTTCCAGTTTAAATCCAGCTCGACTGACAAACTTGGGGTCTTGTATCGTAAGTTCAACAACATTTTCAGCCGTGATTTGTGTTCCTGACTTGGTATTTGCTTTGCCATCAACCAATACCTTGCCTTGTATAATAAAGCCTTGTACTTGGTTGCGCGTAAGGTGAGGGTGCTCGCGTAACACTCGAGCGTCAAGACGTTCTTTTTCAGCTTTAGCCATTATTAAACCTATATGGAAAAAAGAGGCAGGTCGGTCCTGCCTCGTGAAAATCAGTATTCTATGTTAGTTGTGTTGTGTTTGTGCTCGATAAATCTGCAAGCCTTCGAACCAAGTTCGATTTCCTGAAGAAGTATTGGGAACAGAGCGAATCTTCGTCTCTAATTATTTTATCAAGTGCAAGCACACCGTACAGTTTATCTTCGGTACGAATTGTTAAATAATTATTATCAGCGCTTTTCAGAGCAGCCTTTCTAAATTCATCAAGCGTTCTTACTCTTTCACCGTTAATAGCTTCAATAATTTCTCCAGGGCGTAAAACACGCGCTTTATCGGCTTGAGAGTTTTGTTGAATGTAGGTGATAACCAGTGATGGTTCATGTTGCGCTTCGACACGTCCAAAGCGAACTAAATCAGGGCAACGTTGAATCATTCTACCAATGTGGTTGAGCGTCAGCTGCATAACAACCATGCCGCCAATAACCTCATAATCAACCGCCTCAGGTTCAAATTCTGGATAGATAGATCTTACTGATGGCAGGTATTTGTGCTCCAATTTGAAGGTAAATTCTTTTCGTTCACCTTTGCGATAAATCAAGAAGTTAATGGTATCACCAATCGTCAATCGATTGAGGTATTCAAATAATGAAACCTTATCTTCGCTCCAATCAACGTTCATTTCGCCATAGATATCAACACGGTTATCGTTGACCGCATAAAGCATGTCATCTTCTTTTATGCCAACAGCTTCAAGAAGCGTATCTTCAAAAACTTTGGCAATGTACCAACCGCCACTGCCGGGGTTCCCCAGGAAGCTTACCATTTCAGGCGTTGCTACGGTAAAAATGCAGCCCAGCGTTGGCTTGCGGAGTAATGGAACTTTATACAGATCTTGGAGTGCGCTTTTTACCTCATTGATAGGAATGATGTATCCAACGTTCTGTGCTTCCATAACGCCACAGTTGTTAATACCAATTACTTTGCCGTGGGCATTAAGTGCTGGTCCGCCAGAGTTTCCAGGGTTAAGTGGTGCGGTTATTTGAATGTACCCAAAATAACCAAGTCGTTCGCGACCGCTGACAATACCAAGCGTGCTTTTTACGCGAGCTTGCCCGAGTGGATAGCCGAGTGCAAGAACTTCTTGAGATCTCAAAATATTATCAGAATCATCAAGCTCTAGGTATGGGATTGGGTTGATTCGTTGAGAAATTTTTGCACGAGCACCATCAGTTAGCTTCAGAAGTGCAATGTCTCGATCAGGGCTTACTCCAACAATTCGTGCGTCAAAGCGTTCCATGCCAAACGATGGAATTTGAATTTGTACACATGCAGCTTGAGCTACAACGTGATAGTTGGTTACAATGTCGCCATCTTCATTAATGAAAAAACCACTTCCAGAGCTTTTGCTTTGTTCAGGAGTTTTATAGGGTTCAAGCCAGTTGAACTCAGAAATATTGGCAAATACTTGGACGACGGTATCTTTAACTTTCTGTTGAACTTCAAGCCAGTTGGATGGACTTTTTAGAGAAGCTTGGGGCGAAGCGGATTTTTTGGCTTTTTTCTTTGCAGTTTTGAGTGATTTTGTTTTGTTATGAGCCATTTCTAGTAACTCAACAGAACCTGAAAGAGCAAGGTACTTTTGATAGAGTTTATAGCTAAAAATGCCACTAGCTATAAGTACTCCTCCTAGCAGCAGTGCGATTAAGATTTTTATTCTTGTTTTCATAGATTGCTTTCCTTCTACTTTGCGTTGAAGCCTTATGATAAAAAGTACAACTAAGTGAGCTTAGCAAAGTTTTGGCAAAAGATCGAAATTAATCCAAACCAATCACACAAACACAGACTTGCCCCCCTTTTGACATTATTTTCAATTTGAATAATATAGATAGTGGGGATTATTTTATAAGTATATATTCATGGGGGTTTCATGAAATCGATTAATTTCTTAATTTTTACACTTCTATGCTGTTTTTTGCCTGTACAACAAGTACAACCAAAAATTCACGATATTCGCACTATGGCTGGCTGGTACAACTGCTTTCATGATGATAGCAAGCACCTTGCACCTTTTAACGGCTTTGTTTGCTGGGAAACAAAGTTTATCGAAAAAATGTTTCGATTTGGCTATGTCCAAACACAAGAAAAAAAACGTGGTAATGGCGGCACTTGGACCGAAGCTATTTCTGGGGATGCAACTATTAAATTGCTTTATGAGCTCTTTCAAGATATTGAAGGAACTTTGCATTTAGTACAAGAACAAACGCACTTTGCTTATTACCTAACCCCTGAGCTCATTGGAAAAACCCTTCGCGTTTTACAAGATCCAGCTTGGGCAATTCAAACATTATCAACCCAAGCCAATCAAAAAATCTGCTTTCAAGAAAACAAAAAAATTAATGGTATTCTGAAAATTATTTCTGGCAAAAATCAGGCAGAAAAACTTACTGCTCTTCATACCAATCCAAAGTATCAAGCTCAATGTCAAAATTTTTACACGCAGATTTTTCAGGGATTATTTAAAATCAATCTTGAGTCTTCGCTGAATGAATCGGTCGGTAAATCTACAAAACGGGAAATTATTAAAAGCGCTAATAAATTTGCAGATTTATTAACCCATGCACTCTTGGAATCGCATGATTTGCCAAGCATTGAAGAGCAAAAATTTATAGCTTACACTCCTGGCTATATTCTTCTTTCTTTTATGTATGCAAAAGCAGATAACGCCGATCAATTCAGGGCATATACCGCTCAATTACCGCCTGCAGTATTAAAAGAAAATGCACAAGAAATTTTAAATACAAAAAAATTTGATAATGCCTGGAGTTGCGAACAATTTGATAAGGCTGATAAACAGTTTATTCAAGAACACTACGAAGAAATTTGCTTTACACAAATCAACGATCAATTTTATAAACTCCAAACACCTCCTTTAGGAGAAATCAGGTTTGGCGGAACCATTCATAATTTTCACTTTATAAGTTGTTCTGAAGAAGCATTATACAATTTTGTTTTATTCATTCTTTCAAAAATTGGTCTTTATAGCACAACAAATAAAATTTTTGACTTAGAAAATCTTGAAGCACAAATGTCATCTTGGCTTGAAAACAAGCAATTTAGACACGATACCGCTAAACTGCAATCAAGTCTTAATGATTTACGGTCTCTTTTAGAAAAATTTAATACCCCGCAGCTCATACAAAGCAAAGAGTGTATGCAGGCTTGGGTAGAATTTGTTTCTAATAGAGACGAAATCAAATATTCTCGTTGTGTTGCCACCGATGGATCTGGAGATGAAGTGGAAAAAAGAATGAATGAATCTTCATTTATGTATCCAAAGAATGGAAAAAATTATAGTGATGCGCAAAATTATCGAGAAAAATCTCGCGATGGATCGTATGAATTATGTGAGCTCACCGGTAATCCAAGTACTTACGTTAACTTGATTAGCCAACTCTTGGGTTTAGAATTTCTTAGTTTTGAGCAAATTTGTGAAACTTTTGATCTCACCATTAAGAACCGAGAAAATTTAGAAAATTTTAATGATGCGTATGTTCGAGAACTTTATTCAAATAATAAGCCCGTTCTGCGTCTGAACCTTGAAACATCTATAAATAATCAGCCTGTTTTCATTAAAATGATTGCAACAATTGGACATACTTACTTCATTAATCAACTAAAAGAGATGCCTTTATATAGCTCTTCAAACGTTTCAGAATATCTCTACAAGAAACTCTTTGAAGATAATCAGAGCAATAATCTTTTAATGTTATATAGCTCATGCCCTATAGCCAACAGAAGCCACAATCTTCCGGAAAGTCTACCGATCAGATATCATCAGCATTTATGGTTTTGTCGAAATTTGTTGGTAGAAGAAAAACAAAACACCGGGATCCTACAACTGGCTCGAAACAATACTTCACCTATTTTGAAAACATTAGCCCAGCTCCAGTTTGAGAACTTAATTCAATATAATGCAGCTCGATCAGAATCACTCATAAGTTCAATACTTTTTTCCGGTGATAAACTTGATGAGTGGATGCTTGATTTGTGTCAGTCTATAAAAAAAGATGAAGCCTATGACTACAGCTCATCGTTATGGATTGATTTACTTAGGTACTTTTTGAGATTTCATTCTCAGACAGATCCTGAAAACATCACTCGGGGAAAACTTATTGAATATATGCAATACTTCGCGAAAAAAGAATCTGACGTAGACGCTAAAATAAGACTCCTTCTTGTAAACCTTTTAAATAGTGAAGAACTTCAAAGCGACGCAGATAGATATGAACTCTTAGCTCAATTGATTAATATTTTTTTTGATACACCAACTCAACGTAATGCATCTTACTTATTAGCAATACATGAACTCATCTTTGAACTTAAAGATCATAATCCGAAGCCAACAGGGCTTCTCAGAGAAATTCTAGGTCACCAAAAAAACTCATTATTTTGCTCAGAATTACCTGAAGACAATCATCAAAAAAAACTGAGCTTAGAGCTTGAAGCCAAAATACTAAATGGAGCAATGCTTCGGTTTAAGACTTTTTATAAAAATGAAAATGATGAAAATAAAGAGATTCTCAAAGAGATAATTAAAATAGTTCTTGAAAGAATATCAAAATTACTCAAGATGGATGATAGTACTTTCATAAAGATAGGCATTAAGCGTATCTATGATATTTGTTCTCAATTCAATGAAATGAAAAACGACAAAATAATTCAGGAAATCTTTTTAGAAAAATGTTTGCCTCTTATTCAATACTTGGAAACTTATCCAAATTATTTTATTCTAAAAATAAGACAAGATTTCTTTAATTCATACGTGAGCTGGCTGACTTACTATAGAACAGAAATGCTAGACGCCTTATGCCAAACTGCGCCACTACCACTGCCACCTCTTCCACAATGACAAAGAAGATTTGTATGCTGCTAAAGTTTTAGCAGCATACAACATAATAAGAATAAACAATCTAAAAAACGTATTCTTCTAAGTGGCGGGGGTTTCATGAAATCGATTAATTTCTTAATTTTTACACTTCTATGCTGTTTTTTACCTGTACAACAAGTACAACCAAAAATTCACGATATTCGCACTATGGCTGGCTGGTACAACTGCTTTCATGATGATAGCAAGCACCTTACTCCATTTAATGGCTTTGTATGGTGGGAAACAAAATTTATTGAGAAAATGTTTCGTTTTGGCAACATAATAACTCAAGAGAAAAAACGTGGAAACGGCGGAGCTTGGACCGAAGCAACTGATGGTGATGCAACAATCAGATTACTCTACGAGCTTTTTCAAGATATTGAAGGGACATTGCATCTTGTGCAAGAAAAAACTCACTTTGCTTACTATCTAACGCCTGAGCTTACAGGAAAAATGTTACATCTTCTGCAAGATCCAGTTTCTACAATTGAAACAATGTCAGCTGAAGAAAATCAAAAAATTTGTTCTCTAGAAAGCAAAAAAATTGTTGGCATTCTCAGAATTATTCCTGGTGCAACTACACAAGAAAAGCTTGATGCTCTCCATGCCAACCAAAAATATCATGCTCAATGTCAAAATTTGTATACGCAGCTCTTTCAAGGCTTGTTCAAAATGAATCTTGAATCTTCGCTTGTTGTATCAGTGGGTAAATCTACAAAGCGAGAGATTATCAAAAGTGCTAATAAATTTGCAGATTTGTTCACTAATGCACTTTTGGAATCGCATGATTTGCCAAGTATTGAAGAGCAAAAATTTATAGCTTACACTCCTGGCTATATTCTTCTTTCTTTTATGTATGCAAAAGCAGATAACGCCGATCAATTCAGGGCGTATACCGCTCAATTACCGCCTGCAGTATTAAAAGAAAATGCACAAGAAATTTTAAATACAAAAAAATTTGATAATGCCTGGAGTTGCGAACAATTTGATAAGGTTGATAAACAGTTTATTCAAGAACACTACGAAGAAATTTGCTTTACACAAATCAACGATCAATTTTATAAACTCCAAACACCTCTCTTAAGAGAACATCGAGCTGAAGTGATTATTCAAGGATTTAGTTTTGTAAGCTGTGCTGAAGAAGCAATATACAATTTCATCTTAGCAATTCTTTCAAAAGTTGGCCTCTATAATATCGAAACTAAGATTTTCGATCTCGATAATTTTGAGCACCAAATGATCGCATGGCTTGGTGAAAAGGGGCATGTATACAATTCAGTAACCCTCAAAAACAAGCTTAATCAGTTACGCGGTTTCTTAGAAAAATTTAATGATCCTTTGCTTATGCACAGCCAAGCAAGTCTACAAGCTTGGGCAGAATTTGTTTCTGATCGAGATGGAATAAAATATTCTCGCTGTATTGCTACCGATGGATCTGGAAAAGAGATAGAACAAAAGCAACTTGGAAGCCCCTTTATATATCCTGTAAAAAATCAACATATTGGTAAATTAGATTCTTCGCGAGAAAAAAATCGAAGTGAATCTTGGATATTGTGTGAGCTAGCAGGCTATCCAAGCATGTTTGTTAACGTAACTAACGATTTACTCGGCCTTGACTGTGAAAATTTTGAATCTATTTGCAAACTTTTTGATTTCTCGATTGAGGCAAATACTGATGTAACAGAAAATTTTACTGACAAATTCATCATGGATCGCGTTTTGGGTAAAGTAATTTTTAACTTAAAAACAATTATAAATAAGCAACATCTTTTACTAAGGCTTTCAACAACAACGGGACATGCTTCTTTTATAAATGGTTATGAACAAGAAGATCCGAATATGGAGTTTGAGCTAACCGGTGAAAGAGCCGAACATTTCAGTATTTTAAAATATGCTTTAAGCAATTTTATTGAAGATCATCAGAGCTTTCACTTCTTAATGCTTTATAGTTCTTACGATATTGGCAACAGTCCTTATAACACAAATATTAAAACTTTAACTAACCAAGCAAGCTGGTTTAACTATCATTTTTGGTTTGCTCGAAATTTATTTTTAGAAAATGTACACATGGAGTCTCTGATAGGGCTAGCACTCGCTGAGGAATTAACTTTTTGCCATAAATTGGCACACGAAAAATTTGAGTTGCTTATTTCAAAGGCTGATCATCAAGCAGGGCGTCTTATACCAGAAACAGTTAATAAAAGAGCAAGAAATAATTTATGGCTATTGCAGCTTTGTGAAGCAGTTAAAGAAAAAAGCGAAGCTGAGCTTTATAAGATAGTTGAGGTATTGATTAGAACTATTTTAAATATAAGTCCTATCGATAGCTTAGCTCAGTACGACCTTTTAATTAATTTTATTAACTACTTATTTGAGCAAACCCTACATGATGATATTCTTTACTTTACCGCAGAGGCACTGATTCTGTTCTGCTATATTAACCTAGTCGCTCCGAATTTGCTTAAAGTATGCATCGAAAAGAAACTACAAGCTCTTTTTTGTCAACCATTACCAGAAAATCCCGAACAGCGTTCTAATATATTGAATAAAGAATTTGAAATTTTAATAAATGCAACGCGTTCTTTTAAACGTTCTACTGATTCACAACAATGCAATGATTCGCTTTATCAATGCATTGAATGTATTTTTGAAAGAATGCAATTTATATTTGAAAAAGGCACAAGCGATGAGGTTGAAAGTGGAATTTTGAAACTTTGTGAGGTTTGTAAATATTTTTATAACGCGACGCTCTGGGAAAATGGCTTAGCAATAGAGTATATTAAAAAAACTTTTGATAAAAAATGTTTACCACTTATTCAATACTTAGAGCAAAATAGTAACTTTTTTAGTGAGAAAGTTGGACAAGATTTTTTTGATAAACATATGAAGAAAATTAAGAAATATCGTAATGGAATGAAAACATGGTATTGGTGCACTATCATTTAATGCATAAGCTATTTTCGAAAAAATTTATTGCAAGAATGTACGATAACAGACAAAAAATAGCCTACAAATATCACCAATAAAACTTTGGTAAAGCCCATAATAATGGTAAATGCAAGCCCCATAAAGCACGCAAGTGCATAAATGTTACGCGTAACTTTTTTAAAAGCGGGGAAGGGCACTTTGCTGATCATGAGTCCTGCAAGGCAGAGTGTCAGTATTCCAAGTGCCGTGCTTAAAAATGGGCTAAAAATAATGTACTGATTATTCAGTAATAGTGTTGCTAAAAAGCATCCTGCAATCGTTGATGGAAGTCCAATAAACGTATGAGATTGCTGCGAATGGCTGATATTAAACCGAGCAAGGCGCAAAAGGCCTGCAAGCAGAAATAATGCACAGATTACTAATCCAAAAAAGCCAATTTTTTTGAGCTGCCAAAAATAGATCAAAAGTGCAGGAGCGCAACAAAATGAGATTGCATCACAGAGTGAATCAAGCTGCATGCCAAAATCGCTTGCTTGTCCAAGAAAGCGGGCAACGCGCCCGTCAAGGGCATCCATCAAGGCGCCCAATAAGATGAGGTAGGCTGCGGCCACCAAGTGGTCGTTCGCGGCAAAAATAATCGAGCAAAATCCAAAAAAAGCATTCCCAAGCGTAAAGAGGTGAGGAACAAGATGAATTTTGTTCCTCAGTCTTAAGTTGGGCAATTTAAAGCGGCGATTTTTTTTATACCAGCGTACACGTGGAACAAGAGATTCGCGTATAAGCTTGGAACCGGCCATAATTTTTCCTTTCATCTCCGATTGCCCTGAGCATTTGAGTATTTCACGCGTGGTCAGAGCAATTCTGATGAATCGTGGCTCGAACCAATCGAAGGGCTTTTATTTGCGGTTATTTTGCCACACTTACTTGTGCGTGTCGAAGAACTTTACCTTTAAACAAGTATCCCTTACGCAATACTTCTACAATGTGGTCAGATTGCTTGTCTTGAGCTTGAACACTGACAAGAGCTTCATGTAATTCAGGGTCAAATGTTCCTGAAGCATCAATTTCTTCTACGCCAAGGTCGGTAAATATTTTTTTTGCATTCTTCTGAATGAGCGTGAAGCCTTCAACCAATGAGTTTTGTTCTGGGGATGCATTGGCTTGTGTGTGGGCGAGCGCTCGTTCAAGGTCATCGACAATAGGAAGAACTTTTTGCAAAATTGAGTTTTGCGCCGTTTGCATCCATTCAAGTCGTTCTTTTTCCATACGGCGTTTGTAGTTAGCAAAATCAGCAGACACACGCAAAAATTGTGCTCTGTAATCGGTTGCTGTTTCTTCTACTTTGCTCTCGTTGGTGAATGAGGCTTCAGTTTGAGATTCTGATTGTCCATTGTTGGTTGATTTATTTTCTGCGTCATCATGAATATTCATAGGTATTCCCTTTCGCTACTTCAGTAATTCTTTGTTCTTCAGGTTACCATAAAAACCCATTGTCAAAAAGAGGGAAGTACTTGGAAGCGGCCTTGTTCTCTCACGTTGATGTATTGTGATGAAAAATGTTTCAGTCTTTATTTTTTTTCCAGCTCAATGGTCATAAACCAACCCACGCGATGCCAGCCAAAAAGGGATGCTGCAATATAAGCAAAAAGCTTAAGAGCCCGTCCTTTGTAGTACAGCAAGTCATGAGCCGAGACTTGAGCGTTGAGTGAAACAACTTTGACAGGGTGCGCTGCAAGCATTTTTTTTGCTTCAGCAAAGGTGTAGGCCTTAGTTCCAGGGCTTTCTTGATGATCAAACAGAATTGATGCAAAGCTTTTAAAGGGTTTACCTTTGAATAGAGCACAGGCAAGATAGCGATAGAAGGCAAAAAGTGATCGGCGATTGTAAATCATAATCTTAATTACGCCACCAGGTTTAGTAACACGTACAATTTCTGATAAACATTGTGGGGTATCTGGCGAGTGATGAATAACGCCCCACGAATACACAAGGTCGAACGTATTGTCTGCGTACGGTAAATTTTCTGCATCTGCTACCTGGAGTTCAGCTGCCTGCACGTTGTACAAAGCTAGACGTTGTTTGACGTTCTCAATCGCTTCAGGTGTAAGGTCAATCCCATGTGCTTGCGTTCCAGCACGTACCCATTGCAAAAAATCACTTCCTGCGCCAACGCCTACTTCAAGCATTTTCTTTCCATGAAAGCGCGTGAATTGTGCAAATGAAAAAATTTCAGGCTCTATGCGGTAACGAAATTCTTCGATTGCTTCAAAATATTCTAATGAGAACTTGGGTTTATTAATAAACTCGGTGCCACAGCTTACTTGGTTCCAGTAGTTTTTGACATCCTGTTTTAATGTTTGCTTATCCATGTGACTCCTTGTTCAAGAGCTGAGTATAAATTTTTTCTACCTTTTTTACCTGCTCAGGCAAACTAAACTTTTCTTTGCAAAAAACATACGCAGCATCACCCATCACGCGAGCGTGATGTGTATCAGTTAACAGTAAACAGAGCTTTTCAGCCCAGAGTACATGATTATTAATATCAACTAAATAACCTGTTTTTTTGTCAATCACCAACTCATCAAGTGGCGCTAGGGCAGAGGCAACTACAGGCCGCTTCATAAATCCGGCTTCAATAATAGGGCGGGCGAAGTGGCCAACCGTTGCGGGAAAAACAACAACATTGCTTGCAGTCATTGCAGCAGGGACGTTGCGAATAGGGCCGAGCTGAATTACCGATGAGCCTAATTCTTTGAGGCGCTCATGGACATTATGCGCATAGCTGCTTGCTGGATAGAATTGACTGAGTGTATACTTCCAATTTTTTAATGGCTTGTGTAAGTATCCCGCAAGCAAAAGTTTTGCATGAGGGACTCTTTCGAGAACTTTTTTAAAAATTTTCAAAATTTCAAGTGTCCCTTTTTCTCTGGAAAGACCTCCCAAAAAAAGAATCTTAGGAACT
>Ga0154020_10000370_pt1 | contig 54613 bp, 42 predicted proteins | sample Klosneuvirus_201_FD_109709 | JGI IMG/M metagenome (GOLD analysis project Ga0154020, IMG submission 109709) | Active sludge microbial communities from wastewater, Klosterneuburg, Austria - Klosneuvirus_20160825_MG | ecosystem: Engineered > WWTP > Aerobic digester > Activated sludge | place... | reverse complement strand
GTGGTTCGATTGGATCGACATGTGGACGATGCGGAACCAGCCGTCGACCATGTTCTGCCCGTGCCAGGCGGCGGCCATCGTTGCCTTCTGAAAGGCCGGGTAGATGTCGAAGTCGCGCAACGTCGACACGATCGCGAGCACGCGCAGCGTGACGTGAAGCGGCTGCGACGCCAGGACCGCAGGACGCTGTTCATGTGGCATCCCCGCGCGCACGCCATTGTTTGGCTTGCGACCGGCGCCTTTCCGCTTGCCACCACGCGCATCGCGAACCTTGGTGCCCGATCGATTCAAGAAGTCACGCTGAACGTGCCGCTTCCACCGCCGCGCCATGAGTTCCTTCGTAGCAAGGTGCGATTCGATCGTCAACTTTGAAATCGCAGATATGTTTCTCGTCGGAACACGTGCATCGACGCCGGGGGGTGTGAAATCTGGGGACATGGGTGACAGCTCTACACGGGCTGACCAAACCGGGAGATGTCGCGTGGGCACCGGTTGGCCACGGTCTCTCTGTTCAAGAGATCTCGATCGGCGGCGGTGGAAACATCACGCCACGCCGGCGTCTGTGAGCCGGCGGCCCGCCCGTTGGTTCGCGCCGGGAACGGCGTTCCACGGCCGGCGGGTCATCAGCACGACGGCGAGCCTCGCGTTCTCGGCACGCGATTGTGAGCTGGGCGCGCCCCGATCACTCGGGCTGACGCGAGCTCCGCTCGGTCGCGCCCAGGTCACACGAGCGAGCTCGTGCGTGCAGGTCAGTCCGTCGGGGATCCCATGCGCATCCAGCTAGATGACTCAGTAGTCGCGTATTCGGATGCGCTAATCGCGCTTGAGCCAGCCGCGCTTGCGGAAGATGTAGAACTGGATCGCGACACCGACGGCGAACACACCGAGCAGCGCCCAGAACGCCCACTCCTTGGTCTGCAGCGGCACGCCGCCGACGTTCACTCCGAGCAGCGCGCAGACAAAGCCGAGCGGCAGGAACACCGCCGTGATGATCGACAGGATGTACAGACGCTGGTTCGTCAGCTCGCCCATCTTCGACGACAGCTCTTCTTGGGTGACAGCGGCGCGCTCGCGAGCGGCATCGAGCTCTTCGATCGCGCGCATCATGCGATCCGTGGTCTCGATGATCTCCGCGCGATGACGATCGCTGAGCCACGGAAACTGGATTGCGTTGAGCTTGGACAGGGCATCGCGCTGCGGTCCGAGGAAACGGCGCAGTCCGATCGCGCGCCGCCGATGATCGGCGAGGTACGCGCGCACGTCGCCGCCGCGTTTCTCCGAGAGGATCTCGTCCTCGGACGTGGCGATCTCCTCGTGCAGGCGATCGACGCGCGAGACCACGTGATCGACGATGCGATCGACGAGCTGTGACGTGACCTCGCCGACGTTGCGCGGACCCTTGCCCTTCGTCGTGTCGGCCGCGAGAGACTCGAGCGAGCGCGACGAGCGATGGCGCAGCGTCAGGATGCGATGGGGCTCGATCCAGACGCGAATCGAGATCATGTCCTCGGGATCCGACGACTGGTTGTGATTGATCCCGCGAACGATGAGCAGCAGCTGGTCGTCGGGTTGCGGCAGGGTGCGCGGGCGCGGATCGGTGTCGAGCAGCGCCTCGAGGATCACCGGATCGATGCCGGACTTTTGCTGCAGCCACATCGCTGCATCGGGGGCCGAGTAGTCGAGGTGGAGCCACAGCGGGCCGTCCGCGGGTGTCCAGGCGTCGACGCCCGCCCAATCGAGGCGACGCGCGCCGCCCTTGCCGTCGAGGAGCAGCGCGCCCGCGAGGCCGCTCTCGCTCGTGCTCGTCGTCGGCGTGGGCATGCCACCGTGTTGTACTACGCTCGACGAATGGGACGCACGCGGTCAAGCTCGCCACCTGCGCGACGAGTGGGCCCCGAGGCCTAGAAGAACTGGCAGCCGATCGCGCGCGTCGAGGTTCCGGTCAGTCCGGGATTTCCCATCGACGTTCCACCCGCGCCGCCGGTTCCGCCGGTCAGCGTGGTCTGCGGTGTGGTGATCGTGGATGCGCCGAGGCAGACGACCGCGGCCGACGCACCGCCGCCACCGCCACCACCGTGACCACCGACGCCGCCGGCACCACCGACGCCGCCGGCGCCGCCGTTGCCACCATCATCTTGTTCGCCGCCACCGCCGTACGGGCCACCGGGGCCACTGCCGCCACCGGTTCCGCCACCACCGCCGCGACCACCGCGTCCGCCCGCGCCGCCCGGACCCGCGGTCACACGCGAGCCTTTGACGAGGACGAGAGAGTCGAGCGCGACGACGCCAAACGATCCGCCACCGCCGGTGCCGCCGGTGCCGAGTCCGCCGCCGCAACCGCCGGCACCACCACCGCCGCCCGACGAGCCGTACGAATCGCAGTCGTCGTTGCCACCGCCGCCACCACCGCCGCCACCGCCGCCGTTGCCGTGTCCGCCGGCGGTGCCGTCGATCCCGTTCGACGGCGAGTACATCGCGCCGATGAACATGCCGACTTCGATGCCACCGAGCCCCGACGAGCCCGGACCGCCGGGATTACCGGGACCGCCGGGTTGCCCGACGGCTGCCTGGCCGCCGCCCCCGCCGAGGTTCGCTTGTCCGACGCCGTTTCCACCGTTGTCACCCCCGCCATCGCCGTGGCCTGCATTGCCGCCGCGACCGCCGGTGCGGCCACACGCGGACGTTCCACCCGCGCCGCCTTGCGGGCGGTTGCAGCCGGAGCAAAAGCCGCCCGAGTCTTCGCAGCCGGGTTGGCCGCCGATGCCGACGGAGCCGCCGCCGCCGGTGCCACCGTCGGTGCCATCGGTTCCCGCCGCGCCGGCGCCGGGCAGCACGTCGACATCGACGAGCTCGATGTTCTTCGATCCCGTGATCACGATCGCCGTGGTGCTCGCGCCGGGTGTCGTCGCGTCGTCGCTGCGCACGGTCACGCGATCGAGCACCGTGTGGATCTGGATCGCGTCGAAGGTGACCGCCGGTGATGGCGCGCTGATCTCGGTGTCGACGGTCAGGCTGCGCGCCCACGTATCGTCGAAGCCACCGTAGACGCCGACACCTGCCTTCATCACGACGGGGGCCGTGTAGATGCCGGCCTTCACGAACACCGCGAGGGGCGGATTGGCGGCGGCGGCTTTGAGGACGGCGGCGTTGATCGTTCGCATCGGCGCGGCCATCGTGCCGGGCGCGGAGTCGACGCCGGAGCTCTCGACGTAGAGGCCGTCGCACGGGAGATCACCGCACTGCGCGGCATCGATCGGTGGTGGTGCGTCGACACTGCCGCCGTCCGCGCTACCGCTCGAAGACGATGCACAACCGACGAACATGGCGAGGCCGAGTGCGATGGTGGTCCCAAACCTCACGGGGTGAATGATAGCCCCGATTCGAGACGCTCGCGCTATCTGTAGTTTCTGCCACGTGCCAGGGCGCACGAAGCGGTGAGACATGGCGCACGATGTCAGCGGTTCGACGCGTCGATCGTCGGCGGATCGCCCGACAGGCCGTGCAGGTACATCGCCTGCGCCCCGTAGGCGAGAAAGCGCCCCTCGTCATCCCACACCTCGCAGTCGGCGATCGCCCACCCGTGGTGCGCGCGCCGCACGATCGCGGTGACGAGCAGCCACTCGCGCGTGGTGTCATCGACGACATAGGTCGTGAGATCGAGGCTCGGCGCGAAGAAGCGATACCCGCCCGGACCGATCGCGCGATGCAGCGCCGTGGGCATCGTGTCGATCAATGGAGGGAGCGCGAGGCGATCGAGGCGCCCCTGCGCGTCGCGCTGTGGCGTGCGATAGCGAAACCAGCGCGCGAAGCGAGCGGGACCCGCTTCGTACTCGGGCGTCCAGAATCGCGGTCCATCGGCGATACGGCAATCGAGCTGCTGGTACAGGCGGAAGCGACCGTGTGGATTGTTCGGGAGGCCGTCGTCGACCGGAGCGGACTCGGCGACGCTCTTGGTCCATGTCGGCATCGCGACACCGCGAACGTCGGGGCCTTTGCGATCGCGCATGAACGTCGCGAGGAGCTCGAGACCACGCGAATTGTCGCTCTCGTCTTCGGGATCCGGCGTCGCATCGACGTGGCGCAGCGACACGCGCACTTGCGCGGTGGACTTGCCGCGACGAAGCTCGGTGACGTCGGCGACGAGCTTCGTCGCCCGGATCGGCGTGCAGAAGATCGTGGTCGCGCTCGCGAACCGCAGCAGCGGCTCGCGCAGGTGGGCTTCCGCGGCGCGCAGCGCGGTCGTCATCACGGCACCGCCCGACGGCAGCAAGTAGTCCCAGTGATCCGGCAGCGTGACGTGATAGCGACCCGAAACGTCGGGATCGGCGGTCACGCGAGTATCGGCAGCGAGATCGGCGGCGGACATCACGCTCACCGTATCGCGAGGCGCAGTGCGCTGGCCAGACGCCGGAGATGAGTCCCGACGAGCTGTGCGTCGGTATCGCCGGCGTGCGCGGCCTTCTCGAGTGCGGGCAGCCGCGCGAGCAAGTGATGAGTCGTGTTCTGCGCGAACCACAGATCCACGGTGCTCTTCATCCGCGCGGCGACTTCGGCGGCGCTCGCGGCGACTTCGAGGCGCGCGGCATCGAGCTCGCCGTCCTCGGTGATCACGCCTGCGAGCAAGCGCTGCAGACCTTCGCTCGCGGCGAGCGCGATCTCGGGCGTGTCGAGGCTGACCCTCACTTCGTTCGCTTCGATCATCTGCTCGCGCAGCGCGGAGAACGAAGCATCGGCGGCGTTGAGGTTCGCGAGCACGCGACGGCGCAGGGCTGCCTCCGCGGTGGTCTGCAGCGCAGCGGGCACCGGCAGGCTATGCGCGACGAGCCAACGGATCAGCGGCGCGTGTTCTTCGTACGCCACCGCGAATTGCTGCTCGGCATCGGCGATCGCTCCGCCGAGCACCGCTTCGAGCACGCGCTCGCGCGCTCCGGGCAACAGCGACGACAAGGACAGCTTCGCCTCGCCCGGGAAGTGGCGATCGATCACGCGTTGCGCGGCGAACACGTCGGCGGTCTTGAACGCAGCGGTGAGCTCGTCGAGGACCGTCGCCCACGTGCGCTCGTCGGGTGGCGGACGCACGCCGCCGGTGACGTGTTGCTCGCCGAGGTGCAACCCCGCGAATGCGAGCGTGGTCGTGGTTTCGGTGAGCCGCGATCGCACGCGTACGGTCCCCGCCACCAACCGCGATCGGCCAAAGCGCCGCTCGACGCGATCGAGGAAATCGACGTGATAGCCGTAGACCTCGAAGCTCGTCGCGACATCCGGCTCGACGAGCGTCTGCACCGCGACGTGCGCCGCGACCTTCTCGGGATCCACGCGCGCGGGGCGCACGCGGCGTTCCCACACGCGGCGGCCATCACGTTCCTCGGGGAGGTTCGAGCGCGCGGTCTGCAAGCGCTGGATGAACGGCTCTTCGAGAGACTCGATCGAGGAGCCGGTGACCTCGGCCATCAACTCGGTCACGCGCGCTGCATACTGCAAGCACTGCACGGTCTCGATGCCCGAAACATCGTCGAAGAACCAGCCGCACGACGTGAACATGAGCATCGCGTGGCGCGCGAGCTCCATCAGCGACAACGCGCGCACGCGATCCGCCGCGGACAGCTCGCGTCCTTGATACGTCGCCAAGAACCGATCGCGGGATCCCGGCGTGCGTTCGAGCAGTACCTCGATGTACGCGTTGCGCGCGGCCCACGGATCCTTGAACAGCTTCACGCCGAGGCGATCCACCGTCTCGTAGGCGCGCTCGCCGAGCCACCCGAGCGCCTCGCGCAGCGGACGCCGCCATGCCTGGTTCCACCCCGGCTTGCCGCCGCTGTTGCACCCGCAGTCACTGCGCCAGCGCTCGACGCCGTGCACGCAGCTCCACGACGTGTTCTCCGCCAGCTGCACTTCCCACGTCGAGGGAACCGCCGCGCGAAACTCCGAATAGTTCGTCAGCCGCGTGTGGTTCCAGCCCTGCTCCACCTGGCGCAACGCCCACGCGAGCGCCATGTCGCCGTAGCGATGGTGGTGGCCGTAGGTCTCGCCGTCGGTGGCGATGTGGCACAGCGTCGGCGCGCTACCCTCGACGGTTCCGCGCGCCGTCATCCGCGAGATGATCTGGTGACCGTCGACGAGCAGTCGCTCGAACGCCACGGCCTGCGACGTCGCGCCGTCGTAGAAGAACAGATCGATCGTACGCCCCGACGGAAGGCGGCACTTGTACGCACGTCCCGGATCCACGGGCGTCGTTCGCCATGCCGTCTCGCCCGGCGCGCGCCACGCCGCGGCTTGATGCGGCGCGAGCACGGTGAACGCGATGCCCTCCTGAACGAGCGCGTCGAGCGTCCCGAGATCCACCGCGCACTCGGCGAGCCACATGCCCTCGGGCACGCGCCCGAAGCGATGGCGAAAATCGGCGATGCCCCAGATCACCTGCGTCGCGCGGTCACGCGGGGTCGCGAGCGGCATGATCAGGTGGTTGTAGACCTGCGCCATCGCCGAGCCGTGGCCACCGAAGCGCTTCTGGCTCGCACGATCGGCATCGATCAGCGCCGCGTGCACATCGGGCGCGTGCTCCGCCAGCCACGACATCAGCGTGGGTCCGACGTTGAAGCTCATGTGCTGGTAGTTGTCGACGATCTGGATGATCTGGTTCCGCTCGTCTACGACACGCGCGGCCGCGTTTGGCCGATAGCACTCCGCGGTGATGCGCTCGTTCCAATCGCGATACGGATGCGCGCTCGGCTGGACCTCGATCGCCTCGAGCCACGGATTCTCGCGCGGCGGCTGATAGAAGTGCCCGTGGATGCAGACCCACTTCGTGTCGTTCACTCGGCGAGCGTACCAGCGAGATCGAGGATGCGGGTCCAACCGGCCACATGCGATTCACGCGCTGATTCTTCGAGACCGAAATGCTCGAGGATCAGGCGCGTCTTCCGCGCACCGAGGGGCTCGAACGTGAGGGTCACGCGGCTGTCCTCGCCCGCGTGATGCGATCGCCAGGTGAATGCGAGCCGAGTGTGAGGCTCGATCTCGAGGTACTCGCCGCGATGTGGGAGATCGCGCTCCCCGAGGGTCATGACGATCAGGAACGCGCCGCCCACGCGCGGATCGAGCTCGACCTTGCGGATCGTCATCCCGGGCGCGGCGCACATGAACACCGCGAGTGCCTCGGGATCCAGCCACGCTTCGAAGGCGCGCTTGGCCGACAACGGAACGATGCGCTCGAGATGGACGTAGGTCATTTCTTCTTCTTCGCGTAGTCCACCATCGCATCGAGCCGCTTGCTCCAGTAGTGATGGTGAAAATGCAGGTACTCGTACGCGGGCTGCATCGCCTCCCAGCGCACCGAGATCCGATGCTCGCGCCCGACGACCCTCCGCGTGACGAGCCCGCCCTCCTCGAGCACCTTGACGTGCTTCGACACGCCGTTCTGGGTCATCGAGAACGCCTTGCCGACCTCGCCCACCGTCATCTCGCCCGCCTCGCGCAGCAGCGCGACGATCTTCCGCCGCGCCGGATCGGCGAGGCAGTGAAACACGCCGTCGAGCATGTCCTCGTCGCGCTTGGTCACGCGCACCTCAGATGCGCAGATCGTGCGGGAACGGCCGCCCCGCTCCGCGCTCGACGTAGTCGCGCAGGCTGAGAAGGAACGTCGCCCACTTCATCGTGCAGTGAGCGTAGAAGTCGTTCGCCTTCTTCCATTCGCGGTGACCGAACAGGAGTCTAGTGCGTCCGTTGTCCTCCGTGAGGTCGAACGTGACCTTCGTGCCTTCCCAATCGTCGCCCGTACCGACGATCTCCCACGCCACGCGCTTGTCGGTCGCGAGCTCGTCCACGCGCGTGGGAACCACGTGGTTGTTGAACCGGAACTCGATCATCTTGCCGACGCTGCTCTCGCCGCCGGTCGTCGTTGTCCACCACCGCGCGAGCCCCGGCACCGTGGCGAGTGCCGAGAAGACCTTGGAGGCGGGGGCTTGGATATGGATCTCGTGAAGGATGTCGCTCATCGAAATTCTCCTGGTTGGTCGGCGGTGCTAAATACACCACCACTTGGTTGCACAACCACTTGGTAGTGCATCGCCACGACGGCGTCAACCTGGAATCGACGACCGCGATTCAGTGCGCGCTCAGTGCGGGACCGGAACGCCGCGCGTCACGGCGAGATACCTCATGATCTCCATCGTCTTCTCGACGTACACATGCCCGTTCTCCTCGGCGATCGTCACCTTCGGCACCGGTGTGGGCGTGCCTGCGAGCACGAGCATCGGCGCTGCTTGATGCTTCTCCCCGAGAAGATCGAACAGCGGATGACGCGGCTTGGGATAGTCGAGCTCGATGATCTCGAGCGAGTCTTTGACCTGCGGGTAGTACGCGAGAAACCCGATCACCTGCGCCGAGTACGGGCAGAAGTACGCGGTGCCTCCATCGTCGAAGCTCGGGCGCAGCACGAACAGCTTGTCCATGCGCGACACTACCGCGCAGGAACCCAGCCCACACCCCGATCAGCGAAACGGCGTGGGCGGCGGCTCCGGTGCTTCGTACCAGACACGCACGAACTGAAACCACCGCACGTTCTTGTCCTCCCAGATCCACTTCTGCTCCGTCGCGATGACGAGCACCGGATCTTTCGAGCCCTGCTCGTCAGGGCTCCATATGTTCGGAAGGACGACGGTCTCGATGTTGACGACTGCGATCTGATACGCCCGGATCCACATCGCCGCGGCGTGAACGGCCTCGTCGAAGGTAGCGAGCTTCTCGACCTGCGGGGTGAAGCCGCCCTTCTCGGCGACCAGGCGTGCACCAGGAACAAAGTCTTGCATTGCGAGCATGCCCGCCGTCCTCGGCCGTCGCTCGTCGAAGGTTGCGTGCTTTTTGGGGTTCGCCCCGTGTCGATCACCACCCACGGCATACCGCCGAAGTCGGTGGGACATCGTTCGTAGCCGTGGCCTCGGCAAGGAAGCCGCGAGGCGAGTACGCTGGCGGCATGAAGCTCGTAGACCGCCGCATGCTGACGACCACCGATGGGCTGAGCACCGGCGACACCGAGCAGCTCGCGGTGATCGCGACGCTGTACTTCGGTGCGCCCGGCCCGGTCACGATCGACGATGACTTCGCGGGCGACGATCCGCTCGCCGCGCGCGTACTGTCGACCGTGGATCTGTGGAAGGTGATGGACGGTGCGAACCACGTCTATGACGTGTGGACGTACATGGGCGACTCGGGGACCGTGTTTCGCGCGGGCTCGGCGGAGTCCGTCGCCGAGATCATTCAAGGCGGCCTCGAGTGCGACGACGAGGCGATCGGCACCGCGCTCGACGAGGCGATCTACGCGGCCTACAACCCGGCGAAGAAGGCGAAGAAGGCGAAGAAGGCGGCCTCCAAGGCGGCGGCACCGAAGAAGGCGAAGCCCGCGGCCAAGGCGAAGCCCGCGGCCAAGACGAAGCCCGCGGCCAAGACGAAGCCCGCAGCCAAGGCGAAGCCCCCGGCCAAGGCGAAGCCCCCGGCCAAGGCGAAGCCCGCGGCCAAGGCGAAGACCGCGGCGAAGACGAAGACCGCGGCGAAGACGAAGACCGCGGCGAAGAAGAGCACGGCAACGAAGAAGACGCCGGCAAAGAAGCGTTAGCGGGACACGATATCCCGCGGCGAGCTCGCGCGCTCGCCGCCGCGGCGAGGACATCGCGGTGACGAGCTGCTAGCTCGCGACGAACACGATGATCCCGAGTGGCGGCGCGGTCACGACGATCGAGTGCGCGTGCCCGTGCGATGCGATCGGCTCGCTGGCCATGCCGCCGCGATTGCCGAGGCCCGAGCCACCGTAGATCTGCGCGTCGGAGTTGAGCACCTCGCGATAGAAGCCGGCGGCGGGCACGCCGACGCGGTAACCCTCGCGCGGCACGGGCGTGAAGTTCGCGACCACGACGATCGGCGGATCGGTCGCGTCACCGTGACGCGAGTACGCGAGGATCGAGCCATCGCGATCATCCCCGATGATCCACGCGAAGCCGCGCTGTTCGCAGTCCGCGACGTGGAGCGCGCGGTGTGACTTGTAGGCCGCGTTGAGATCACCGATCCAGCGCGCGATGCCTGCGTGCGAGGGATGATCTCCGATGGCCCAGTCGAGCTGCGTGTCGTGGTTCCACTCGGTCCACACGCCGATCTCGCCGCCCATGAACAACAGCTTCTTGCCCGGCAGCGTCCACTGATAGCCATAGAGGAGGCGCATCGACGCGTACTTCTGCCACGGGTCGCCGGGCATCTTGTCGATCAGCGAGTGCTTGCCGTGGACGACTTCGTCATGCGAGAGCGGCAACACGTAGTTCTCGGTGTGCGCGTAGATCGCGCGGAACGTGAGCTGATCGTGGTGATGCTTGCGATGGATCGGATCGCGCTCGAGATACGCGAGCGTGTCGTGCATCCAGCCGAGGTCCCACTTGTAGCCAAAGCCGAGCCCGCCGTGCTCGGGCGGACGCGAGACGCCGCCCCACGCCGTCGATTCCTCGGCGATCGTCTGCACGTCTGGATAGTGGGCGTAGACCGCGCGATTGAAGTCCTGAAGAAACCGGATCGCGTCGCGATCGTGATTGGAGCCGTCTTCGTTGGGGACCCACTCGCCCGCTTTGCGCGAGTAGTCGCGATAGAGCATCGATGCAACGCCGTCGACGCGCAGACCATCGACGTGATAGCGGTCGAGCCACGACATCGCCGACGAGATCAAGAACGCCTTCACCTCGTGACGGCCGTAATTGAAGATGAACGACGTCCAATCGGGATGAAACCCGCGCCGTGGGTCGGCGTGCTCGAACAGGTGCGTGCCGTCGAAGTGGCCGAGGCCGTGCGCGTCGGTTGGAAAATGTGCGGGCACCCAATCGACGATCACGCCGATGTCGCGCTGGTGCAGGCCATCGATCATCGCCATCAGATCCTCGGGCGCGCCGTAGCGCGTCGTCGGCGCGAAGTACCCCGTGACCTGATAGCCCCACGAGCCGTAGAACGGATGCTCCATCACCGGCATCAGCTCGATGTGCGTGAATCCGAGGTTCGTCACGTGCTCGCCGAGCTGCCGGCCGAGCTCGCGATAGCCGAGCACCTGGTTGTGATCGCGGCGCCATGACCCGAGGTGCGCCTCGTAGATCGACACCGGCGCCGTACGCGCGAGGCGATGACCGCGTGACTTCATCCATGCGGAGTCGGCCCACTCGTGCCGCGCGTTCCACACGAGCGACGCCGTCGCGGGCGGATGCTCCGCGCGTGCCGCGAACGGATCCGCCTTGTCCCGCGTCACACCGTCGGGGCCCACGATCGCGTACTTGTAGCGAGCGCCGTGGCCGATGTTCGGGATCGTGCCTTCCCAGATGCCCGACGAATCGCGCGCGCGCAGCGGCGTCGCGCCCGCGTGCCACCCGTTCCAGTCGCCGATCACGCTGACCTCGCGCGCGTTCGGTGCCCACACCGCGAATGCGACACCCTGCCCTTCGATGCAGTGCGCACCCAGCTTCTCGTAGAGCTTGTAGTGCGTGCCCTGATTGAACAGGAACAGATCGTCGGAGGTCAGCAGCGAGGACGTCACGTAGCCGCGACGATACTCACATTGCCCAGCCGAGGTAAGCGCTGGCGAACACTGCCATCTGGCTCTCCGCGTAACTCATCGGCGCCTCACGCGCGAACACGCTGACCTCGCCGCCGATGCGCATGCGGCCCTTGCCGACGTAGAAGTACTCGCCGAACACGAATTCACCCGCGGTATCCTGATCCTTGCCGATCACGACCGCGCGCGCCGCGAGGTACAGCGCGAAGCGAGCGCTGACCTTGAACAGGCCCTGCTGGCGCTGTCCGATCTGGAGCTCGCCGCGTGCACCGACGCCGACGAACATGTCGCCGCGTTCCTCGCCGAGCATCGCGCCCGCCGTGAGCTCGGGAACGAACGCGACACCGACGCTGTAGCCGGGCGTCGCCGGCATATCGAGCGGCGCGTTCTCGAAGCCGAGCGTGATCCGCGGACCACCCGCGGGATGCATGGACGGTTGGTCGTAGTAGTTGTCGACGTTGTCGAGGTTCTCGACGCCGCCGAACATTCCGCCGAGGTTCACCGTTGTCGTGCGTTCGGCAAACGCGGGCGACGCCACACAGAGCAGAGCAGCTGCGAAGGCCTTGCGCACGGCCGCATCCTACGCCAGCTTCGGGTCGTGTGACGACGAGGAACTTGGTGGTGAGGTGCCCGACGGTTGGAAGCCCGTGAACTAGGGCCGGCCGCGCGAAGCGCCGCGCTCGACGCCACCCGCGATGATGTGTGCGAGCCGCAACGGTTCCGGGATATTGCCGTGCGACGTGGTCGCGGCGAGTAGCTCGGTGGCTTCCTTCAGCGTCAGTCCGGCGCGCTGCACGTAGAGCGCCCCGAGCTTCTCGAGCGGGCCGTGCTTCTCGATCAGCCGCCACTTCTCCTCGCCGCCCGGCGTGCGATCGAGCAGCGCGTCTTTGACGAGGTGGAGCCGCGGCTGCTTGCGCACCACGACGAGCACCGGAATGTCGAGGGTGTCCGAGAGGCGCGTGAGATCGACCACGTTGAATCCGGCGAGCGCGATGCCCTGCAGCAGGATCCCGCGGATGTGATCCGAGAACCGTGACGAGCGCACCGCTTCGATCAAACGATCCGTCGAGTTCGTGCCATCGCGGCGCACCGTCGTCGCGAGCACGCCATCGAGCCGCGTGCGTGCACAGACGGCACCGACCACGCGAACGTCACCGCGGTGCTCGTAGGGGAACGGCGAATCGTCGAAGCCGACGATGTTCGATAACGTCCGCGGCGGCACGGGCCAGGTCAGTCGACCTGATCGAGCCCGTCGCCTTCGACGGAACCATCGCCGGCCATCTCGTTGGATGATGGCGTGGTCTCGGTCGCGGCACCCTCGACCTTGCCGCCGGTGGGATCGTCGTCACCGAGATCCCAGCCACCGTCGAGCTCCTCGGCCGGCGGCGCCATCGTCGAGGGCTTCGCGCGGGCGGGCGGCGGAGGCAGCGGCGTGGTGACGACCGGCGGAATATCCGCGGGCATCTCCGGTGGCAACCGCGCGGGTTGCGTGACCGCGTCGTGCGTCGCGAACGGCACGGGCGCGTTCGCCGTGACCTCGTCGGGTGTCGAGATCTCGGATGTCGCGTTCGCGCGTGCATCCGGGATGCTCGTGAGCGGCGAGTGCTCCGGGACCGCTGCTGCCGTCGCGACGACACCGGCGATCTGCTCGGCCGCGTTCGACGGATCCGTATTGCGATCCGACCGATCGCGACGACGGCGACGACCACCCTCTTCGCTCGGGTCGCGATCGCTGCGCGACTCGCGCGGCTCGCGAGCCTTCGCGCCGGCGGCGTCGAGGACCTTGGCCACCGTCGCGTCGAAGCGCTCGACCTGCGCGCGGTCTTCCGCGTCGAGGATCGGCCCGATCTCGGTCCACGTCGCGCGGAGCTCGTCGATCACCTCGACGGGATCGCGACCGCTGAAGCGAAGATCGCCGAACGCGTTCTTCTGCATCGCGGCCTTGAGCTGCGCGGCCACGTCGCTGCTCGCGGGTGCCGCGGCGGCTTGCTTGGGCAAGAGCTCCTCGGCGCGCGCGATCAGCTTCTCGCGCTTGGAGCGCAGCTGCGCGGGATCGAGCTCGGTGCCCTTGATCGCGTCTGCGTGGTTCGCGATCAGATGCTGCACCATCGCGACCGACTCCGTACCGAGGACGCCCAGCTCGCGCGCCTTCGCGCGGGCCGTGATCGCCGCGGTGACATCGCCGCTGGTCTTCGCTGCTTCGATCTCGGCGCGCAGCCCATCGATCTCGGCGCGGTGCGCGTTGGCCTCGCTATCGCGCGCGGCATCCCGCTTCGCGAACAGCGAGTCGCACGCCGCACGGAACGCCTTGTAGACGGCGTCCGCATCGCGACGCGGCACGAAGCCGATCTCTTTCCACTCGGCCTGGAGATCCTTGATCTCGCCGATCGCCTTGCCCCACGTGCCCTCGCCCGCCTTGTTCGCGATCTGGGTCGCACGAGCGATCAGCGCCTGCTTCTTCGCGAGGTTCGCACCCTCTTCGGCGTGCTTCGCGTCGAGCATCGGCTTGCGACGCTCGAAGAACTTGTCGCATGCGGCGCGGAAGCGCTTCCACAGCTCGTCGCCCTGCTTGCGCGGCAGGTGCCCCGAGGTCTTCCACGCGGCCTGGAGCTCCTTGAGCTTCGCGGCGGTCGCGGCGAAGTCGGTCGAGTCCGCGAGCCCTTCGGCCTCGGCGATCAATGATTCCTTCACCTTCGTGACGTCGGCGAACTTCTCGTTCTCGACGGCGCGGACACCCTTCACCTTGTCGTAGACCTTGTCGCACTCGGTCTTGAAGGACTCCCACAGCTCCTTCGAGCGCTTCTGCGGCAGAGGCCCGATCTCCTCTTTCCACAGCTTCTGCAGCTCGCGGAGGCGATTGCCGAGATCCGGCACTGCTTCGCCCTCTGCCATTTCCTTCGCCGTCTGGATCAGCGCTTCGGCCTTGGGCACGTTGTTCCAGCGCAGCCAATCCTCGGCCTCCCGACGATCGTTTGCGTAGATCACCAGCTTGCCGCGCGCGGCGCTGTAGCGATCGGCGAGCGCATCGCGATCCGGACCGACGACCTTGCCGATCTGATCGAACGCCTTCGTCGCTTGCGACAGCACGCGATCGACCGTTCGGCCATCGGACTTGTCATCGGGGCCATCGAACTTGGCGATGAGCGATTCCATCTCGCCGAGCATCGCTTCGAGGCTCGCCTTGATCTCGACGGAGCGCTCGGCATCCGCGGCCTTGCGTGCTGCACGCTCGGCATCCTGCGCCGCGCGACGCGCGTCCTGCTCCGCACGCTGCGCCTCGCGCTCCTCGCGCCGCGCCTTCGCCTCGGCCTCGCGGGCCGCGCGCTTCTCGTCAGTTTCGGGGGCTCCACCGAACGCCGCCGGTGCGCTCGGCGACACGATGTCGACGTCGTCCGGATCCTTCTCGCGCTTGCGCTCGGGCTTCGCTGCCTTCGCGGATTCCTTCTCGCGCTCGGCCTCGCGCGCGATCGCACGCAGCTCGTCGGGAGAGCGCGCGATCGAGTCGTGGTGCTCCTTGCGCTTCCAGAATCGCTCGACAGCCTTCGCGAACCGCTCGTCGCCCTCGTCGGTACCGTCGGTCGACGGCCCGGCCTTCATCATCGACACTTCGAGCTTGCCGACGGCGTCCTCGTGCTTCGCGAAGTCGAACGTGTCCGCGAGCGCTTCCATCTCGCGAACGAGCTGCGCCTTCTCGGCGCGGCGTCGCTTCACTTCGTCCGGCGTGCCCGGCTTCTTGTTGCGAGCGCGCTCGGCTTCGATGATCTCGGAGACGATCTTGCGCGCTTTCTGACGAACGGCCTTGTTCTTGGCCTTGTTCGCGACGTTCTCGAGCCGGTCCGCGTCGTCGATCTTCTCGACGGCGGCGAGCCCGATCTCCTTCTGCGTCGTATCGATCGCGAGTGCGCGCAGCACGTCACCGTCATCGATCCGCGCGATCGCGGCGATGCGCAGGTCTTGCGCGGCATCGCTCTTCGCGAGATCCGCGAGCGCACGCGGATCGCGCAGCTCGCCGAACGCCCGCTTGCGGATCGCAGCGTTCTGCGCGCGTACGACGACTTCGACCAGCGCGCGCTGGTGATCGTCGAGCTCGAGCATCCCGCTGAGTGCAGCGCCCGCTTTGTCGGCGTCTGCGCTGCACGCATTGGACGTCCACAGCTCCGCGGCGCGCTCGTTGATGAGCTCCTTGAGGCTGCGTTCGGTTTCGGCTCGCCCCAGCTCGGCGAGCACTTTGGCCTCGTCGATCTTCTCGATCGCGATGCGGCGGACGCCGATATCGCGGTCGGTGCGAGCTACTTGTTCCAGGATGGCAGCGTCGTCGGCGGTCAGCGCGCGTACGGCTGCGCTGCGGACCTTGACGTCGCTGTGGCGGTATTTGGGGCGAAAGAAGTCGGCAATCCCCATGGGGGCCGCAATCTATGCAGAACCCTTGTCGGAAACAAGGGTTAGAACAGCTCGCGAGGCCTCTAGAACTGGCAGGCGGCCAGCTCGGAGTCGTCGATCGTCCAGACCGCGTTGTCGAGGCACAGGTCCACCGACGCCAGGACGCACTCGTCCCCCTCGTCGTCGACGATGCGGATGTCATAGACATCGCAGGCCACGCCCGACAGCTCGAGGACTTCGCCCGGGGCGAGGATGTCCGCGCCGAGGAGGTCCGAGCCCCACGAGGTCGAATCCTCGGGGCTCAGGTTGATCTCGGCGAACGCGTAGCTCGACTCGTTCTCGATCGTCAGCGTCGAATCGAGGTCGCTGCCGTCATCGGCGCACGCACCGAGCGCACTTGCCGCGGCCAGGGACAGGATCATCGCGAGGCGCTTCACTGCGCACCTCCCTTCGCCACCGAGCCGCCCGTGGCGCACTGCACGTTCACGGACATCGGCGAGTAGATGCCGCCCGTGAAGATCGCGAACAGCTGATCGCCGACGCTCGTCTTGCTCTGGATCTGCGAGACGCCGGTCGGGCACATCTTGTCGAGATCGACTTCGCTGCCGCCGACGAGGCCCCACAGGAAGAACGATTGCTTCGCGCTCTGCGTCGCACCGCCCGCCGGTGCCGTGGGGTTCTTGTAATTGATCGTGTGAGTCGCACAACCGGTGGCCGCGAAAGCCAAGCCGAGTGCGACGAGAGCGACATGCATTTTCTTCATCCGAATCTCTCCTGAGGGTTTCGTTGTTCGCCTCGGTGATGCGGATCGGCGTGCACGTGTAGCGATCTTTTTTTGTGATTGATCAACCCGCGAAGATCGTTCTATCTGCGCGCATGGCGGCGACGGGTTGTCCGGAAGAAGTCGAGCTGACTCGGTTCATCACCCGAGTTTTGCCTGTGGTCGCAGCCGCTTCCGTCGAGACTCACCTCGCGGACTGCGACGACTGCAGAAACCTCGTGTTCGCACTCGCGAGCGTCGACGCAGATTCAGCGAGTGATACCGGGCCCCTCACCGAAACTATCGGCCGCTTCGAGATCCTCGATCTCGTCGGTCGCGGCGCGATGGGCGCCGTCTACCGAGCGCGAGATCCGGAGCTCGATCGCACCGTCGCGATCAAAGTGCGTCACTCGCAGAGCAAGCTCGATGTCGAGCAAGAGGATCGCATCCGACGCGAAGCACAAGCGCTCGCGCGCCTCGCAGATCCCAACGTCGTCGGTGTGTTCGAAGCGGGCGTCCACGAGGGCAAGGCGTACGTGGTGATGGAGTACGTCGACGGAGAAACGCTGCAAGCGTGGATGGCGTCGACGACGGCGAACCGCTCGGTCGCGCAGATCGTCGCCATGCTCGCGCAAGCGGGGCGCGGGCTCGGTGCGGCCCACCGAGCCGGTCTCGTGCATCGCGACTTCAAGCCGAGCAATGTCCTCGTCTCGCGCGCGCAGATCGCGAAGGTCAGCGACTTCGGTCTCGTTCGCGTCGACGGAGCGCGCGAGACCACCAACGGCGCGAGCGACGGCGACGTCATGTTGACGATGTCGGGCGCGCTGCTCGGCACCCCCGCATATATGGCGCCCGAACAGCTCGCGGGTGACGTCGCGACCGAAGCGAGCGATCAGTTCAGCTTCTGCGTCGCCGTGTACGAAGCACTCTACGGTCGACGCCCGTTCCACGGCACGACGCTCCCCGCGCTGCGGGCGGCGATGACGGGCACCGTGACCTTCCCCGCGACGCCGCGGGTGCCCGCGAACGTCAAGAGCGCGCTCGCGCGTGGTCTCGCGACGGAGCCGACGCGGCGGTTCCCGTCGATGCGCGCACTTCTCGATGTGCTCGAGCAACGCCCGCGCAGGACGTGGCCGATCGCGGTCGGTGCCGCGGTGCTCGCCGCCGCCGGTGTGACGACGGTGTGGGCCTCGACGCGCACGGCGACCGATCCGTGCGCCGGCGCCGACGAACAGCTCGCGCGGGTGTGGGACGCGCCGACGAAGCAAGCGATTCGCGCGAAGATGCTCGCGACCAACGTTCCGTACGCGCAGGACGCGTGGACGAGCGTGGAGCGCACGCTCGACGCGTATGCCGCGACTTGGACGCAAGCGCGCCGCGGTGCGTGCGAGGCAACGCGCGTGCATCACGAGCAATCCGAACAGGTGCTCGCGCTGCGCACGACCTGCCTCGACGAGCGACTGCGCGGGATGTCCTCGTTCACGACCGCGCTCGCGAGCGCCGACTCGAAGCTCGTCAGCCGCAGCGTTCGCGCGGCCAACCAGCTCGGCCCGATCGCACCGTGTGGCGACGTGCGGACGCTGACCGAGCGCGCGGCCTCGAGCACGCCGATCACCGCGGCGCGCGTGGAAGAGCTGCGCGACGAGATCACCCGAGGCACGGGGCTCGCGAACCTCGGCAAGATGAAGGACGCGATCGCGATGCTCGAGACCGTGGTCGCCGCCGCGAAGCGCGAGGGCCAACCGGGCGTGGAAGCGCACGCGATGATCGAGCTCGGACGCTTGCGCTACTTCCGCGATCACGACGCCGAAGCGGCCGAGAAGGACGTCACGTCCGCGCTCCTCGCCGCCGATCGCGCGCACGACGACTACCTTCGCGCTCGCGCGTACACGGTGCTGTTGTTCATCGTCGGCATCGGGCAGACGCGGTTCGACGACGCGGACACGTTGTTCGAGCAGGGCAAGGCCGTCCTCGAGCGGCTCGTCGGGGCGGAGTCGCTCGAAGCGCAGATGTTCGGCAATCGCGGCCAGATCCTGACGATGAAGGGCGATCTGCGCGAAGGCGAAGCGCTGCTGAAGAAGACCGTCGAGGTCCTCGAGCGCACGTACGGCCCGGATCACCTCGAGCTCGGCAACGCGTACGCGGCGCTGTCGGAGACGACGATGCGCCTCGGGGATCAAGCGCGCGGCCTCGAGCTCGCCGAGAAGGCGCACGCGATCGACACGAAAAACTACGGACCGAATCACCCCGAGACGGCGAAGTCGTCGTTCAACGTCGCGATGGCGCTCAAGGCGCAGGGCAAGTTCGATACCGCCCGCGAGCGCGTGAAGGGCGTGATCGCCACGCTCGAAGCAGCGCTCGGTCCCGACCACGTCGATCTCGGACCCGCGCTCGATGCGCTCGGCACGATCGAGCGCACGCAGGATCACTTCAAGGAGGCGGAAGCGCTGCACCGCCGCGCGCTCGCGCTGCGCGAGAAGCACCTCGGCCCCGATCACCCGGACACCGGCGTCTCCCTCGACAACCTGGGGCTCGCCGTCGGCTTTCAAGATCGGCTCGACGAAGCGATGGGCTACCACCAGCGCGCACTCGCGATCAGCGAGAAGATCTTCGGCCCCGACAGCGCCGAGGCGGCGGAGACGCTCGCGTACATGGCCACGCTGCATCGCCAGCTCGACAAATTCGATCTCGCGCTGGCCGAGTACCAGCGCACGCTGTCCGTGATCGAGAAGACGCTCGGGCCCGACTCGTTCGACGCGGCATTTCCGCTGTCGGGCATCGGGCACGTGCTGCTCGATCTGAAGCGGCCCGCGGACGCGATCGCACCACTCGAGCGCGCGCTGAGAATCCGCGAGGCGGCCACCGGTGGCGATCCGAACGCGCACGCGCAGATCGAAATGGCGCTCGCGCGCGCACTGTGGGACTCGAAGGGGGACAAGCAGCGCGCGCTCGCCCTCGCGACGAAGGCAGAGCCCGCACTCACGGGTCGCGACCACGATGCGGCGGTGGCCTGGCTCGCGAAGCATCGCTGAGCGCGCGGACCAGCCGTTGGCAGTCGCGACAGCGCAGGCAGTGCGCGGCGGTCGCGACCGCTTCGAGTCGCGGCAGCACGCCCATCGCGTGGCGCACGATCATCATCTCGTCCGGACAGGGCATCGCTCACGTCGGGGACGCGGCGTGCGCGCAGCATGTAGCGCGGTTATTTCGGCTTCGTCTCGGCGAGCAAGCGGTACAGGCTGAGCTCGAGGTTCGAATCGAGCATCCGCAATGCACTCTCGAGGCTGTTCGCGTCGAGCTGGAAGCGATCGCGAAGCTGATTCCGCGTGCGCTTGAGGAGATCCGCGCGCAGCTCGCTGACCCAGCGCGAAGCGGTGACGCGGTGGATGCCGTAGACCGCGGCGACCTCGTTCACGCTGCGATCGTCGACGATCAGCGCGCGCAAGATTCCGCGCTCCCGAGAGCCGAGCTCGCGCACCGCGGCCTGGAACGCCTCCTTGAATGCGGCTCCGTGCTGCGACTTGAGCGCGACGAGCTCTGGATCGTCGGCGGCGTCGGCGAGGAAGTCGTCGTCGTCGATGACGTCGGTCGGCTTGCGTTTGCGCATCGAGCCGAGCGCTTCGCGCCCCGCGACCGAGGCGACCCAATGCGCGAGCGGGCCGGTGCCGCGATACAGCGCGAGCTTCGGATCGCCACCCGATGGCTGCGCCGCGACGAGGAGCTTCGTGCGGACGTCTTGCTTGACGTCGTCGGCGTCGGCCGCCCCGAGCCCGAGGCGCGAGAGCACGCGGTCCACGCGATCGAACATCTCGTCGTTGAACGCGCGGATCGCCGCTGCGTCGCCGGCGAGGCACGCGACGGCGAGCACGAGCTCGACGGCAAACGGTGGGAGCTGCCCCTCGTCGCGGCAGTCCTCGAGGTGCTGCGTGCACGCGGCGTCGTCGAACGTGACCTGCGGCCAGCGTGCACGCGCGGCAGCGAGAATCTCGTCCATCGAGCAAACCTAGCGCATGTAGCGACTCAGATCCGCACGCGCAGCACCTCGTACGCTTCCGCGTAGGCAAACCCGGAGATCCGCCCCACGCCGCGGGCGACATCGCGGGTGGCGTCGGTGTCGAGCTTGGGCAGCTGCGACGCGTGGGCGCGGATCGCAGCAATCTTGGTCTCGATCGTCGAGGTGATGTCCACGAAGCACTGTCCGAGCCCGCGCGACTGCGCGTTCATCTCGGGGCTCGACAGATACGCGAGCAGATCGCACGGCGTGCGCCGCAGAGCCGACACGGTCGCGCGGTGCACGAGGCCGTGATCCCAGTGCAGATCGTGCGCGGAGTGCGTGATCACGAGCGCGGGCCGCACCTGCTCGAGCAAGCGATCCAAGCGGCGGACGAGCTCGTGCATCGGCACGTCCTCGACGCGGCACTCGCGCTCCTCGCACACGACGAACAGCTCGCCGCCGAGAATGCGCGCGCCTGCTTTTGCCTCGGCGACGCGCTGCTGCGCCAGCGTCGGCACGCTGACGACGCCCATCGTCACGTCGGCACCCTCGGCCGCGAGCCTCGCGAGGAGGCCGCCCGCGCCGACCTCGAGGTCATCGGGGTGCGCTCCGAGAGCGAGCACGCGATCATGGTTGGCGAGCAAGCGATTCATGCGACCTCCCGCTGGCGATTGGCCACCGCGATCCACGCGCAGCTCTCGGGGCCGACGTTGAACCACGCGTCGAGAAACGCGAGCCTCGGCGCGAACGGGATCGACGGATAGCGCTGCTCGTAGACCGGATGCTCGTAGCGATGCCACGCGAGGCCGATCCCCGCGGTCTGGAACGCGCGCGCCTCGAGGTACTGCGTCGAGCCACCGGTGCCCGACAGATATGTCGACGCACCGACGGCGCGGACCATCGCCAGGATCCGATCGGTCTTCGCGCCCGACAGCGCGAGCGTCGAGCTACGAACGATCGGCGTGGTGATACCGAACCAACCGCGGGCGAGATCGAGCATGCGCAGATCGAGCTCGACGAGCGACGTCCAGTCCACGTCGTAGATCGCGCGCAGCTCGGGTGCGTACCGCGCGAAGTACGGCGCGCGGCGATAGTGCGTCTCGATCGTGGCCCACGAGCGGCGCCGCCAATCGTGGCGCGGGTTCGTCGTGTGCGCGATGCGCTTGTCGATGATGCGGTCGTAGAGCGAGCCGCGCTCGACGGGAACGGTCAGCCACGCGGCGCCGGTGCCGGTCTTGATGCGATTGCGGTTCTGGAAGTTCTGCGCCTCGTACTGCAGGTCGTCCATCACGACGAACAGATCAGCGGCGGCGATCTTCGCGAGGTAGCCGAGCCACGGCAGGTACGCCGGCTGGTGCGCCGCGACGATCACTTGGCACCTCCGGTCGGAACGCCGGCGACGTGACCGCGCGTCTCCCAGCTCGACGTGTCGAGCGTGAACGCGCCCAGCGGGGTGAGGATCAGGTACGCGACAGGCATGAGCACCGCCATCGGCAGGAACGAGAGGGGATGCACGCGCAGCCACGGCGGCAGCCTTCGCACCGACGGAGCGAGGTGATAGACGAGGCCGAAGAACGCGACGAGCGCGAGGTGGAACGTCGCGAGCGGAAGCAGCTCGTGGCGCATCACGTGCGTGGCGATGACGAGCGGATACACGAACAACAGCAGCAGCAACGAGAGGTAGTGCACGCACAGCAACGGATGCAGCCGCCACGCGTGCGGAATCCCGACGATGAAGTCGACGATGTTCGAGCGCTTCCACCGGAGCTGCTGGTTGAAGTAGCCGGTGAGCGTCGTCGGCGCCTTGGTGAAACAGATCGCGTCCATCGTCATCTTCGTGCGGTAGCCCGCCTTGACGATCTGATGCGTCAGGAAGCGATCCTCGCCGTACTTGATCGCGACGCCGAGCAGGTTGCGATCTTCGAGGATCGGCTCGAGCTCGAGCAGCACGTGACGGCGATATGCGGTCAAACAGCCCGATAGACACATCACCGAGTCGAGCGAGCGCTCGAGGTTCTTCAGGTGCTCTTGGCCGAAGTAGTACTTGATCGTCTGCAGCTTCGAGAGCCAGTTGTCGTTCGGGTTCGAGATATGAACGCGGCCACCGACGGCGGCGACATCCGGTGCAGTGAACCGCGCCACGAGCTCGCGCAGCGCCGTCGGATACACGATGACGTCGCTATCGACGGAGACGATGATCTCCGACGTGGCCAAGCGCACGGCGTGGTTGATGCCTTTGCGCTTGCCCATGTTGTGCGGGTTTTGAATGACGCGAACGTTCGGCAGATCGTTCGCCGCCTTCTGCGCCCACGTATAGCTGTCGTCGGTCGAGCAATCGTCGACGACGATGACCGAGAGCTTCTCGGCCGGATAGTCGAGTCGCGCGATGCTCGCGATCGTGTCGTAGATCGATCGGCCTTCGTTATAGAGAGGAATGACGACCGTGATCGTCGGCTCGTAGTCATCCACGCGTTCGGCGATGCGATCGCGACGGACGAGCTTCAGGTACAGCCCGAAGATGTAGCGATTGCAAAACACCACGAGGATGAACAGGTGAATCGCGAGGCTCATGGCACACGGGGGAGGGCACGACGCGACCCGATGTAGCGGACAAAGAACGCAAATTCGCTGGCTGATCCGGTCGCCAGCAAAATCGCTGCTACATCGCCGCACGTGGGGGCATCAGGGAGTCAAATGCCCGCGCAAAAGCTCGCTTACCCACGCCCCGTCCCCGAGGGAAAAGTGGTGCGTCCACACGACTTGTGGCCGGTCGTGGTGCAGCCGTCCAACGACGCGGACGACTTGCAGTCCACCACGCGGTGGGAGCGCGTCGAGTCCGACTCTATCGTTCTCGCGCCGCCGCCGTCCCCGTCGCAGCTCGAGCCGACAGTCGTGGTCGAGCGCCTGCCGTTTCCCGAGCCCGAGCCCGCGCCCGAAACCGAGACGACGCCCGAGCAAGAGTGGGCGGAGTTCAAGCGCATCGGCCTCGGTCCCAAGAAGACCGCGCCGCGCGCCGGCCTGCAGAAGCTGTTGGTCTCCGCGTATCGCCTGCTCGGCTTCGGCATCCTGACGGCGATCGTGGTCGCGCTCGTCGGGTACATCGCGACGACGCTGTTCTACATGTCGAGCACGAGCTGGGTCGTGCCGACGATCGTGTCGGCCACGGACGAGCACGTCGTGCAGCTACGCGGCGAGATCGCGAAGCAACAGAACGAGCGCGATCGCATCGCGCGCGAGCTCGCCGACGCGGAGCGCGGGATCGTCGTCGAACAGACGTATCAGACGCGGTTCGCCGCCGCGATCGCATCCGATCTCGCGTCGCGTCGCTCCGCGCTTCACCGTACGCGCCAGCTCGCCGGCGCCGCCGCCCACACGCGCGCCGAGATCCGCGCATCGAGTGAAGAGTTCGCGCGCGACTCCGCGAAGCGCATGTCCGAGCAATTCGGTGCCGGGATGATCGATCGCCACGACATGCTCGACGGCAAGCACCAACTCGCACAGATCTCCAGCGCGAACCTGTCGCTCGCCGAGCGGCAGGCCACGTTCGAGACCGCCGCCGCCGACCTCGCACAACAAGCGAAGGCGCTCGACGCGCTGCTCGCCGATCGCGACGAGCCGCTGTCGTACGAGGTCCTCGAGATCAAGCGCCGCTTCGAAGCCTCGAAGCTCGCCCTCGCGAATGCCTCCGCGTTGCGCGACAACCTGCGCGGTAGCCTGACGCGTCAGGACGCGGTGCTCGCGAGCCTGCGCTCGTCCGCGTACCTCCGCGCGGTCGACGACGGTGCGACCGTCGCCCTCGTCCCGTACGCGAACCTCTCGCACGCAGCGCCGGGCGCGACAGTCTACGCGTGCCGCCTCGAGATGGTCGTCTGTCGCGACGTCGGTACTGTCACGCAGATCCTCCCGGGCGAAGTGCAACTCCGTCATCCACACCGCGACTCGATGATGCGCGGCCAGATGGTCGAGCTCGCCGTCTCCGGCGATGCCGCGCACGCCGACGTTCTCTTCATCGGTGGAAAGCCGCTCTGGTTCTGACATGCGCCCCATCGTCCTCATCGCCGTCGCAGCGACGGCAGCCACGGCACATGCCGACCCGAACTGCGATCACCTCGTCGCCGTCGCCGACGCGAACGCCGTACTCATGACCGCGCCCGAGTTGTTCGCATCCGCGGGCTCGATGCCGCGCAGCGACTTCGACGAGGCGTTCGAGCCGCGGTTCATCGGCGGCATCGACTACTCGCTGACCCGCATCCTCGCGGGCTCGGCCACGCGCGATCGCGCCGCCGCCGAGTGCCGCGCGCGCGCCGCGGCCTCGCTCGTCGACAACGGGCCGCTCGCACGCGCCCTCGATGCACGCATCGCGTCGTTGTCCACCGCGATCACCGACGGCGAAGCAGCGCTCGCGCGCCTCGAGTCCGCCGCCGCGCAGCAGCTCGCGACGCGCCCCGATCTGCTCGCGATGCGCCTCGATGTCGACGCGCTTCGCGCCGCACTGTCTGCCGCTCGTCGCGAGCGCGCGGCCCTGCCCTCGCCCGCATCGCTCGCACACGCGCTCGCCACCGAAACCGCTGCACTCGCCGAGCTCGAAACTCGCGAGTCGCGCCTGCGGACACTCGATGGCATCGACGTCTCGGTCCGCGCTGCGATCGATCGCGGTCTCTACGTACACGACACGCAGGCGTACGTCGCGACCGTGAACGTCACGTTCAACGTCGGTCTCTTGTTTCGCAGCGACGCCACCGATCGCGCCGTCCGCGCACGCGCCGACATCGCTCGTGATCGCGCAGCGACGCTCGCTGCACAGTCCGCCGTCGACGACACGCGCATCGCCGAGCTGACGACGCTGATCGCCGACCTCGAGCGCGAGCGCACGCTCGCCGCCAAGCTCTCCGGCGACGATGCCCGGCGCTTCGACCGCCTGGTATGGCGCGAGCTCGCCGCGCGCAAGGCCGAGCAGGCGTTCCTCGTCGCGCGCGTGTCCGCCACGCGCGAGGTCCGGCAATGATGCGCGCGAGGTCGGAGGACAGGCGTGCCCACGCACTGTCGAGACGTGCAACGCGACGCCGCGCGCGCCCGGTCATCGCGCGCTCGCGCGATGCGCTCGTCGTGTTCGCGGGCGTGGCGTTCGCGATGCTGGCGAGCCTCGCGGCGCTCGGGTGCGATCATCCGCCGCCCGCGCCGACGCGCGCGCCCGTGCTCGTTCCCTCACCGATGCCGACGCCAACGCCGGTCCCCGTCGCGTCGACATCACCAACTCCGGCGCCGATGCCCGACCTCTCATCGGCGCCGGTGGCGACTCTCTGCATGACCGAGGGCGACGCGACGCCGTCGGGATCGCGTGCCACGATTCGCGAGCCCGCGACGCGGGGGTTCCTCACCAACTCGACGGGCGATGCCGCCACACTCGCGTTCACCTATCGCGGTCGATCGCACTCTGTCGCCGCGCTGGCCTCGGGCGATACCCGCACGCAGCTCGGCATCAAGCTTCGCGCGCAGGACTCGTGCAACGTCATCTACGTGATGTGGCGCATCGAGCCGACGAGCGAGATCGTGGTGCAAACGAAGCGCAACACCGCGCACGCACATCGCGACTGCGGCGCCGAGGGCTACACTCGCGTGCGTCCCTCGCTGCGCGCGAGCCCGCCACCGCTCGGCGTTCCCGAGTGGTCGAGCACGGCGCGCGACGCCGGCGAATCGATCGACGCCGAGCTCGCGCACACGCTCGAAGCATCGATCGTCGAGGATGTCCTCGAAGTGCGTGCGGACGGCAGGCTCGTCTGGCGCGGCACGCTGCCCGAGACCGCGCGCGATCTCCAGGGCCCCGTGGGCTTTCGCACCGACAACGTCGATGTCGATCTCGAGCTGCGGGCGCCGCATCGGGAGGCAGCGACGGCCGAGCGCTGTCCGCGTACAACGGTGGGCACGTGACGATCGGCTCGAGGCGGAACGTGTTTAGCTCTACGGAGTGACCACCGCCGCTCCAACGCCACGTTCGGCCGACGCGATCGTCGCGCTCGTACGCGCCGCGTTCGAGGACGCCACCGCGCCCTATCCCATGGCGCACGTCGAGGTGAACGGCGCCGACGCGGTGGGCACCGATGCCTATCCCGCGCTGCGCGATGCGTGGCCAGAGCTCGTCGAGGCGCTGCGCTCGCCCGCAGCGGACATCCGGATGGCCGCGGCCTACGCGCTCGCATTCATCGTCGAGAAAGCGGAGCACGCACAGGTCGCGCTCGACGCCGCCGTGCACGCCGCCGAGATGCCGCTGGAGCGCGCCGCGATGATCCTCGCGGCCGGACGGCTGCGCGGATCGATCGTGCAGTGGCGCACGGAGCCGGCGTACTCGTGGGATGGCGTCACGTTGACACCCGAGGCCGCGCGAGAGACGGCGCACACGATCCGGGCGGCGCTCGTGATCGCGGAGCTGTTCGTGCAGCCGCGGTGGAGCCGCAAGGTGAAGCCCGAGATCGAGGTTGTCCTGCGCAGCGTCGACGCCGCCGACAGCCACGTGATCTCGGCGGGGCCGTGGGGTGGCGGTGACCTCGGGCGATTCGCGACCGCGATGCTCGACACCTGCGTTGTCATGCGCGATCGCGACCCTGTCCACGCGGTGTACGGCGCGCCTCCGTCGCAGACCGACGACGATGGCCCCGATATCGGTGACGCCGACGCGATCGGTCCGGAGGAGCGCGCGGCGATGGAGGCCCATGCGGCGGCGTTCGCCGCGGCGGAGGCGGCGATCGCGAATCCTCCGCTTGCCGAGCGGGACGTCGCCGATCCGTACACCCAAGAGCGGCCGGAGCGCGCTGCCGCGCCGCTGGTGGAGCTCGCCGGCCTCCGCGATATCGACTGGGCACACCTCGAGCACGCGTACGGCAAGGCCGAGGGCGTTCCGGCGATGATCGATGCGCTCAGCTCCCCCGATGCCGAGGATCGTGCGTGGGCGCGTGAAGCGCTCGACGCATCGATCCACCACCAAGGGTCGGTGTACTCGGCGAGTGCGGCTGCGGTGCCGTTCCTCGCCCAGCTCGTCGAGCGCACCGACATCGAGGACCGCGCGTGGCTCCTCGACCTGCTCTCCGGCTTGGCCGTGTACTCGCCGGCGTGGCACTTGTTCGACGAGCTCGAAGAGGCGGCGTCACCTGCGTTCGCGGAGGTATCGGCCATCGCGCCGACGTTCGTGCGGCTACTAGCGGATCCCGATCCCGAGATTCGCAGTCACGCGGCATACGCGTTGTCGTTCGTCATGCCTCCCGAAGGAGCGTCGATCGCCGTGAAGCGAGCGCTCGCGATGGAGACGAATCGCTACACGCGATCGTCGCTAGTACTCGTGCTCGGCTATCTCGGGCGACGCACCAAGAGCACCGCAGATCGCGCGGTGATGGAGCGCTACCTCGACGACAACTGCATGTTGATCGCGACGTCGGCCGCGATCGCGCTCGCACAGATCGACGGGCACGCGTGCTCGCCTCGCGTACGCGCGTTGCTCGCCAGCGCGATCACCGACGTTCCACCCGTTACCGGGCCGTGGCCGTGGAACGACGGAAACGTCGCCGGCTTCGCCCGCACCGTGCGGCTCGCGATCCTCACGGTCGACGAGATGCTCGACGAGGCGGAATCCGCGAACACGCGGAACGACTGGACGTCCGCGCGCGAGTACGCCGTGAAGGCGTTCGGCCGCTCGTTCGCCGACGGCATGCATGGCGTGGCCCGGCCGTGGGTACCGCGCGAGCTCGACGATCGGCAGCGCCGGATCCTTCGGTTCCTCGCCGCGATCTCGCCGCACCACGAGGGCACACCCGAGCCGCAATTCCCGATGGATTCGGCGACGGCGGACGCGGCCGGAATTCCCGACGACGTCGTCGCGGTGAAGCGGCTGATCGGCGATGCCCGCGGTCCGCTCGATCGCGAGATCGAAGGCTCGCCCGCGTGGTTCGCGATCGACCAGGTCGTCGGCGAGCGCGCGAGCCTCGATGGATTGCGGGCCGCGTTCGCGTCGATCGCGGCCGGCGAGCGCGTCGCGATGCTCGAAGACGCCATCTCGGGTCCGTTCCAGCTGTACCACTGCCGCCAGCCGATGAGCTTCAGCGATGCAACGCACTATCAGCGCGCGAACGACTACACGAGTCGATTCATCATCGTCGTCGCGGCGCTGCTCGGCGACGCAGAGCTCGTGGGGCACGCATACGCGCGGACGATGGCCGACGAGGAGGTCGCGCAGCCCCATCCGCGCGCGATGCGTTGCTTGATCGCAGCGATCGCGCTCGCTGCACGCGCACGCGCAAACGGCGAGGAACCTCCCGCGATCGTCGATCGCTTGGTGCTCACGGAGCAAGCGCCCGTCGCGACGCATCGGATCGCGATCCGCGCGGTGCTCGATCTCCTCGCACCCGAGCGGCAGCGGCGCTTGCTCGGAGACCTCCCGCTCTACTCGTACTGGGCACATCGGGATCCACGCGGCGAGGCGCGGCGATGGCAGAACGAGCGTGGATGGGACCTGCTCGATCTCCTCGAACCCGCGGCGTGCGCTGCGAAGATCCGGACGGCCTGGCGCGAGTGGCAGCGGCATCGCGCGGCCGGTGACGACGTGACGGCGCAGCCGGTCGTTGGCACGTCCAGCAGCACGATGGAGCGCAACCCGGGCGCCGAGCACGAGTTCCCGCGCGATCGCGCGATCGAGTTACTCGTCGCGTGCGGCGACCTCGATCGCGAGCTCCTCGACGAGCTGCGCGGCTAGCTGACGAGATCGACGAGCGCGCCGACGATGTCGACGAGCCTGTAGTCGCTCGGCGTGAACACGCGCCGCACGCCGAGGCGCGCGAGCTCCGCGTGATCACTCTTGGGTACCGTGCCGCCGACGACGACGGGGATGTCGGACCCGCCGCGCGACGCGAGCTCGGCGATGACCGCGCCCGTCAGCTCGACATGCGAGCCCGACAGGACCGAGAGGCCGACGAGATCGACGTCCTCTTGCACCGCGGTCGCCGCGATCGCGGCGGGCTCGAGGCGAATGCCGGCGTAGATCACTTCGAAGCCGGCATCACGGGCGGCGACGGCGATCACCTCCGCGCCGTTCGAGTGGCCATCGAGCCCCGGCTTGCCGACGAGCAACTTCGGCCGGCGCGGAAGTGCAGCGATCCGCGCGCGAACGGCGTCCCACCCGTCGGCGCTCGAGCCGACCGACGCACCGCCCACGCCCGTCTGTGCGCGGTACTCGCCCCACACGGCGCGCAGTGCACCAGCCCACTCACCCGTGGTCACGCGAGCCAGCGCGCACGCGATCGAGGCTTCCATGATCGGCTGCCCGGCCTTCGCGCAGCGATCGAGCTCCGCGAGCGCGGCGATCGCTTTCCCTGGATCGCGCGTGGCACGCGTGCGCTCGAGCGATGCGCGCGCTTCATCGCCGGCTGCGGGATCCGCGCGGAACACGCCGCCATCCTCGCCACCGAGGAGAGGCGACGGAAGTCCGTCGGTCCACTTGTTCACGCCGACGACGATCTGCTCGCCGCGCTCGATCCGCGACATGCGAGCCGCCATCGCGCGCACGAGCTCCTTCTTGCAGTAGCCCGATTCGATCGCGCCTTGGATCCCACCCTCGTTGGCGATCGCGTCGAGCTCGGCGCGCGCGGCGACGCACAGCGTGGCCACCTTCGCCGCGACCACGGGGCTCCCCGCGAACAGATCGCCGTACTCGAGGAGATCCGTCTCGTACGCGAGGATCTGCTGGAGCCGCAGCGACCACTGCTGGTCCCAGGGCCGCGGCAGCGACAGCGCTTCGTTCCACGTCGGCAGCTGTAGCGCACGGCAGCGGGCATCGCGCGACAGCGTCACGCCGAGCGCTTCGATCAAGATGCGCCACGCGTTGTTCTCGGGCTGCTGCTCGGTGAGCCCGAGCGAGTTGACCTGCACGCCGTACCGGAACTGGCGCAGCTTCGGATCCTCGACGCCGTAGCGCTCGCGACACAGCGAGTCCCACAGCTCCGTGAACGCGCGCATCTTGCACATCTCTTCGACGAACCGCATGCCGGCATTCACGAAGAACGAGACGCGACCCACGCATTGCGCGAACGCGGCTGCGTCGACACGACCCCGTGCGCGGACTCGATCGAGGATGCCGATCGCATCTGCGAGTGCAAACGCGAGCTCCTGCACCGGCGTCGCGCCTGCCTCCTGCAAGTGGTAGCTGCAGATGTTCGACGGGTTCCACTGCGGCAGGTTCGCGACGCAGTACTCGTACGTCTCGGCGATCAGATCGAGCGACGGCTCGGGCGGAAAGATGTACGTCCCGCGCGCGAGGTACTCCTTGACGATGTCGTTCTGCACCGTGCCGCGCAGTCCCGCTTGCGGCACACCGCGTTCGCGCGCGAGCGCGACGTACAAGGCGAGCAACCACACCGCGGTGCCGTTGATCGTCATCGACGTGTTCATGCGCTCGATCGGAATGCCATCGAACAGCGCGTGCATGTCATCGAGCGACGCGATCGGAACGCCGACCTTGCCGACCTCGGGCCGCGCGAGCGCGTGGTCCGGGTCGTATCCGCATTGCGTGGGTAGATCGAACGCGATCGAGAGTCCCGTCTGTCCTGCCGCCAGGTTGTGACGGAACAGCTCGTTCGACGCGCGTGTGCTCGAGTGACCGGCGTAGGTGCGAAAGATCCACGGCGCGTCGGCCTTCGTCGGCATCTTCGTGGACATCGGGCCGGACTCTACTCGACTACTCGAGCGTCGACATGTAGATCGTGCCGCCTGCTCGCGCCGGCGGTTCACCCGAGAACTCCGCCCCGCGCGGCGCGCGCCGGAAGGTGATCGTCGAACAGTCTTCGCTCACCCACGGCTCGAGCTCTTCGTCGTCGGTGTTGAAGCCCGATAACGGGACACCCGCGAGGAAGCTTCCGCTCCGTTTCTCGGACAGATAGAGATCTGAATCGACGTCCGAACCGTCGGGCGTGGCGGCGTAGATCAGGACCTGCCGGCCTTCGGGGATGCGCGCGAGCGCTCCGCTCCATGCCTGATGTTGTTCGTTGATCGTGTCGGTCGACGACAGTCCCCCGACGCGCTCCTGGTCCTCCCACATCGGCGCGTTGGGCGGATGCAGAGCGATCGCGACCGACCGCACGAACGTGCCCTTGTCGACGCGGAAGATCGGCAGGAAGTCCGTCGTCACCGGCGGGTTCGACCCGACGACGAGCTCGTTCAGCTCGCCACCCGGGAACGCATCGGTGTTCGACGTGAACGCGACTTCGGCGTTCTCGATCGGGGCCCACATCGAGCTCGTGAACCCGTAGTGATAGACGTGGAACGCGCTCGTCGGCGTGGTCAGCACCTGGCCGACCCACAGCTCGTTATCGCGTGCCATGCGGGCTTGGTACGCGCGCTGCTGGACGAGCACCGACCAGTTCGCTTCGAACGATTCGTCGTAGACCCAGCGATCGTCATCGAACAACACCGGCACCGGACCGGTGCGCTCGCCGGTCGAGGCCTCGACCGTCGCGTGAACGAAGCCGCGCGTCATCTTGGCGTTGAAGCTGAGGTCACGGATGTTGGTTATCCGATCGCCGAACTCGACCTCGCGCTCGTCGCCGAACGCTCCGCACACCGTCGGCATGGGGGGCCGATCGAGGCCGAACACCACGTCGCACCCGCCCAGGCCGGCCACCACGGCGACAGCGAGAGCGACCGTGTCGTGAAGCACGAGGTCAGGATCTATCACCCGATTGCTTGGCGCTACTCCACCGGGTAGGGTTCGTGACATGCGCACGATCCTGTTTGTTTCGCTCGTCGGCCTCGCAGCGATTGGCTGCTCGAAGTCGGAGCCCAAGAAGTCCGAAGGCTCCTCGATGATCGAGGAGAAGGTCCCCGAAGTGACGGTCGATCAGGTCGACACCGCGCTCGCCGCCAGCGAGTGGCAAGCGGTCGATGCGAATGGAGATGCGACACGCAAGAAGATGGGTGTGCTCCCGGGCGCGGTGCTGCTCACGGACTCCGAGACGTTCTCGGCGAGCGAGCTGCCGGCGGACAAGGCCAAGGGCCTCGTCTTCTATTGCGCGAACACGCATTGCGGTGCGTCGCACGAGGCCGCGTCCAAGGCGCTCACCGCCGGCTACAAGAACGTGAAGGTGATGCCGGAAGGAATCGCGGGTTGGGTCAAGGCCGGCAAGAAGGTCCAGACCATCTAGTTCCGGTTCTCGGCGAGCGGTTTGGTTATCGCTCGCCGCCGGTCTTCACCCGAGCGTCTTCGCGAGACCGTCGACGAGACGAGTCTGGGCGACCACGCCGAGTCGATCCTGCAGGCGATCGACCTTCGCGCGTGACTCGAGGATCTCGCCCGCGCGAGCGGCCGCGTATTCGATCGAGCTCGTGCTTCCACACTGCTCGACGACGGCACGCGCGAGCTCGGTGATCGTGATCTCGCGACCGGTGCCCACATTTGCAGCGAGGAACTTCTCGTCGCGCCATGTGGCCGCTGCGAGGATCGCGCGAACGACATCACCGACGTAGACGAAGTCGCGCGTCTGCGAGCCATCACCGAAGATCGTGATCGGCCGCCCGGTCTTCGCGCGATCCGCGAAGATCGAGATCACGCCCGAGTATGGACTCGACGGATCTTGGCGCGGCCCGTACACGTTGAAGAACCGCAGCGCGACGCCGTACACGCCGTGGGTCGCGGCATACGCCTGCATCGCGAGCTCGGACGACAGCTTGTGCACACCGTAGGGCGAGAGCGGTCGAAGGGAGGTCTCCTCCGCGACCGGCATCTCGGTCACGTCGCCATAGATCGCCGCCGACGAGGCGAACACGATCTTGGGCGACGGACCGTACTGGTTGTGACGAGCGTACTCGAGCACGTGCACGGTCGACCCGTAGTTCACACGCATGTCGTCGACGGGCTTCGCGAGCGACGTCACCACCGACACCTGGGCGGCGAGGTGAACGATCAGCGACACACCGCCATGCTGCGTCTGGATGGGATCGAGCGCCGCGGCGATTCCTGTCGAGACATCGTGCTCCACGATCGACAGCCGTTCGTTGCCGACGTGCTGTTCCAGGTTCGCGCGCTTTCCCGTCGAGAAATCGTCGAGAACGACGACGCGTGTCCCATTCGCGATCAACGCATCGACGACGTGCGAGCCGATGAAACCAGCTCCGCCGGTGACGACAGCGAGTGGGAGGTAGGCCATGAGCAACTCTACTCGGCGCGGTGCTAGGGTCACGTGAGATCACCATGAGAGTTCGCGCGATCCAGATCGAGAACGTCGGTGGCCCCGAAGTCATGAAGCTCGTCGAGCTTCCACTCGGCGAGCCCGGCCCCGGCGATGTCGTCGTTCGCCACCACGCATGTGGCGTCAACTTCATCGACATCTATCACCGCACCGGGCTGTACAAGGTCCCGCTTCCAGCGGTGCTCGGCGAGGAAGGCGCCGGAGTCGTCGAAGCGGTGGGCGCGAACGTCGCGCACCTCGCGGTTGGCGATCGCGTCGCCTACACGACCGGCACGCCGGGGAGCTACAGCGAAGCGCGCGTGGTCGCGGCCCCCACCGTCGTGAAGCTGCCCGACTCGATCAGCTTCGAGACCGCGGCGGCGATGATGCTCAAGGGCCTGACCGCGCAGTACCTGTTGCGCCGCGTGCGACACGCGCTCGTTCCCGGTGACTTTCTCGTGTGGCACGCCGCGGCCGGCGGCGTCGGATTGATCGCGTGTCAGTGGGCGCGCGCGCTCGGTTATCGCGTGATCGCGACCGCAGGCTCGCGCGAAAAGTGCGAGCTCGCACTCGCGAACGGCGCCGCCGCGGCGATCGATTACCGCACCGAAGACGTCGTCCAGCGCGTGCGCGAGATCGCGGGTGGCAAGGTGAAGGCGGTGTTCGACTCCGTCGGAAAGGACACGTGGGAGCGCTCGCTCGATTGCCTGCAGCCGTTCGGCCTCGTGGTCAGCTTCGGCAACGCATCCGGGCCGGTGCCCCCGGTCGCGCTGGGTCAGCTCGCGCAGAAGGGGTCGCTGTACGTCACGCGTCCGTCGCTGCCGACGTTCACGTCGAGCTACGCGGCAACGCAGGAGATGGCCGACGATCTGTTCGCGGTGGTGAACGACGGCAGCGTGAAGATTATGGTGGAGCGCCGCTATCCGCTCGCCGATGCGGCGCGAGCGCACGCGGATCTCGAAGCGCGCACCACGACCGGCAGCGGCGTGTTGATTCCCTGAGAGTTAGCGGCGGCACACCGTTCGCACGAACGGGGTCATGCCCACCGACCTCGAGTCCATCCTCTCGCTGCTCGCAGCGTTCGTGCTCGCATTGCCGATCGGATGGGATCGAGAGGCCGCAGATCGCAGCATGGGTCTGCGAACGTTCCCGCTGATCTCGGTCGCGAGCTGTGCGTTCCTCGTCATCGCGCAACACGCGTCCCCGACGCATGCAGGCGATTGGAACAAGGCGCTCGAGGGCGTCGCGACCGGCGTCGGCTTCATCGGCGCGGGTGCGATCGTCAAGCACGGCATCACGGTGCTCGGAACCGCGACCGCAGCCGGTGTGTGGATGACGGCGGCAATGGGCGCGGCGGCCGCGTTTCACGAGTGGGCGATCGCGATCGCACTCTCGGTGCTCGGCTTCGCGACGCTGCACTTGCTGCGTCGTGCGACGGGCGATGACACGTCGATCGATCGCGCCGACGTGTTGAAGGGCAAGAGCGACAGCGAGTCCACACACTCGCGGTGAATCACTGGCAGCAAGCGATCGGACGGATCGCGCCGCAGCCCGGCGGTTGCGGCAACGTTCCCGAGCTCTCCGTGTGACCGGTGCCGTCGGGGCCGAGGTACGTCGCGGTGCCACTGCTCGTCAGCGAGTTCGTCCATCCCGCGCACGTCGAATCGCTCGTCTCGCGACCGAAGCGTGGCGCTGCGCCGAGCGTGAAGTCACCGAGCTCGTCGACACTCGGGTCGACCCACGCGCCGCTCGTCGGGACGCTCGCGGGAGAGCCCGCGCGCTGGTACTCGGCGATGTGACACATGTGCGATCCGGGGAACTCCGCGTTGCAGACCGCGTGCATGCCGGGGCGGCCATTCGCGTTGAACCCGCCGCCGGTGTTCGCCGCGGTCGTGAAGCCCGCGAAGATGATCTTCGGTGCACCGTTGCAGCACGCGAGCGCGCGCGGCGTTTCGCAGCCCGGCGGCTTCGGCAACGTGCCGCTGCTCGCGGTGACCACGCGACCGTTCGGCTGCATGTACGTCGTGGTGAAGCTCGTCGAGCTGTCCGTCGTCCACGCGCTGCACGTGCTGCTGCGCGCTTCGCGCCCGAAGCTCGTCGACGAATCGAGCGTGAAGTCGCCGTTCACGTCGACGCTCGGATCGATCCACGCACCGCTCGCCGGCACCGTCGTCGCGGATCCCGCGAGCTGATACTCGGATACGTGGCACAGGTGCGCCCCCGGGAACTCCGCGGCGCACTTCGCGTGCATGCCGTCGCGGCCACCCGCGTTTCCCGTGGACAGCGTCGCGGTGAAGCCGGCGAACGCGGCGACATCTTCTCCATAGGCACCGTTACCCGCGGGACCGACCGGTCCCTGCGGTCCTGGATTGCCGGCGCCCGGCGGTCCCATCGGACCTTGCGGACCCGCGGGACCTTGCGCGCCGGGCGCACCGTTGGTGCCGTTGGTGCCGGCCGGGCCCGTCGGACCGATCGGACCCATCATGCCCATCGGCCCCATCGCGCCCATCGGACCGGTCGGCCCTGTGGGTCCTGCAGGTCCCGTCTCTCCGGCGGGCCCCTGCGGTCCTGGATCGCCGCCGCCCGGACCGATCGGTCCCTGGTCGCCCTTGTCGCCTTTGTCGCCCTTGTCGCCCGGATCGCCCTTGTCGCCCTTTTCACCGGGCGGACCGGGCTCGCCCATGTCGCCTTCCTTCGGCGAGCCACAGGCAATCAACAACATCGACGCGAGCGCGAGACTCTTCACGCTCGATCGGACGGATCTCGCGGGCGAACAGTCGCAGCGGCTAGTCGCGTCCGAACGCGATGCGACCGAGCTGTCCGAGCAGGATATCGAGGGCCACGCGGTTGTCGCCGCCCTCGGGGATGATCAGGTCGGCCCAGCGCTTGGTCGGCTCGACATGCTCGATGTGCATCGGCCGCACCGTCGCGTAGTACTGGTCGCGCACGCTCTGGAACGTGCGCCCGCGCTGCTCGAGATCGCGGCGGATGCGACGGATCAGGCGAATGTCGGCGTCGGTGTCGACGAAGATCTTGATGTCCATCTGCTCGCGCAGCGCGGCCTCGGTGAACACGAGGATGCCTTCCACGATGATCACGCGCGCCGGCTCCACGCGCCGAGTCTCGACCTTGCGCGTGTGCGTGGCGAAGTCGTAGATCGGCACGTCGACCGCGCGGCTCGCGCGCAGCTCGCGCAGATGCGTCGCGAGCAGCGAGCTCTCGAGCGACGCGGGATGATCGTAGTTCGTCTTCGCGCGTTCCTCCGGCGAGAGGTGCTCCTGCGAGAAGTAATACGCGTCGTGCTCGAGCGTCACGCAGCGCCCTGGCATCGACGCGGCGAGCTTGTGCGCGACCGTGGTCTTGCCGGAGCCGGTTCCACCGGCGATCCCGACGACGAGCGGGCGCGAAGACGGAGCCGCAACAGCCTGTGACATCGGGCGCGTCTTTAGCGTAGATCGCCACGCGCTGTCACGACGAGAACCGACCTACTGCGGGATCGCCGCGGGCACCATCCCGAGGATCAGCGACGACACCGAACCCGCCATGCGAACCCGCGCCTTGTCGCGCGTCACGCGGACGTCGGCGACGCTCTTGCTCGCATCGGCGAACACCGCGGCCACTTCGGTATCGAGCTTCTTGTGCAGCGCGGTCGCCGCGGCTTCGGTCTTCGAATCGATCGCGACATCGAACGCCACCCCCGGCTCCGTCGGGCGCATCCACGCGACGACGTCACTACCGCGAGCGAGCGTGTCGTTCGGCCACTCGACGTCGCCCGCCCCGTCGACGACGAACGTCAGCATGCGATCGGCCGGCAAGGTTTGCAGCAGTGCACGCACCGTTTGCGTCAGCGGCTTCGCGCCCTTCACGTTCGCGTGCACCTGCGCGGCCGCGAGATCCTGACGCACGCTGATGTACACCGTGTGCTCGTCGAGGAAATCGAGCCACCCCACCTCCGGCAGCTGCAGCATCTTGACGCCGTCGTTCATCCGCCGCTCTTGCGCCTGGTGCGCGAAGCAGCCTTCGATGGTCTCGCGCGTCCAGCGCCCACGCACGATCACCGTGCCCTGTTCGGCCGCGTTGAACCCGGCGCTTCCGAACACGAACCACTCGGCGTTCGCGACCAAGCTCTTCACGCACGGCGGCATTCCCGCCATCGCCAGCTTCGCCTGCGGCACGCTTCCGATCTTGTCGAAGATCGCCGCGAACCGCGTGTCGCGACGGAGCGGTCCGACGAGCGCGCCGATCACCATGCGCGTATCCGCGGGCAGATGCGCGATCGCAGCCTGCGCTTCCTTGCGCGCGACCTCGACCGGCACCGCCGCTCCGCTGGTCGCGATCTCCGGCTCCTTCTCGTTCGCTACTCCGCCCGCCGTCGGTTTCGGCGTCTCGTTCGTCATCGCGGAGATCGACTCGCTCGACGGTCCGCTCTCGTACGGCTTGCGATCCCACGGGTCGTTCTCCGGCGCGACCTTCGGCGTCGACGGGTCCGAGCCGCGTCCCGGCGTCAGCGACGCGGCCGCTTGGACCTGCGCATCTTCCGCGCGCGACAAGCGCCACGCGACGATCCCACCGGCGAGCGCGACCGCCGCGAGCCCACCGGCGACGATCGGCCACCGCTTGCGCGCGACCTTCGGCGGCGGCTCCTCCGCCTGCGGCGACGGCGCCCACGCGAGCGGTGTCTTGCCGCGATCCGTGGTCGCTTGACGCTCCGCGAACCACGGTTTCCGCTGCCCCGTCGTGGTCGGCTGTGCCTCTGGCGGTGTGCGGCGTGACGCATCCGACTTCGTCACGCTCGCGAGCACCGCATCGCTATTCGCGGGGCGCATGCGCGCGGTCTCTCCGGCCATCGGCGCCGCGCTGCCCGCAGCGGCGCGCACCGACTCGAGGAACGAGAGTGCATTCGCGGGACGATTTTGTGCCCGCGTGGACAACGCGCGACGGATCTCGACATCGAGATCCTCGGGCACCTGCGCCGCGACCTCTGGGGATACGAGGGGACGCGGAGACAACCGCGCCTCGGGATCCGCGAGGTCATCCCACGGCAAGCGCCCTGCGAGCATCGCGTACAGCGTCACCGCGAGCTCGTAGATATCCGTCGCGAGCGCCGCGGGCTGTCCGAAGAACCGCTCCGGCGCCATGTACGCGGGTGTTCCGCGCACGCCGCCTTCCATCGTCGTCGTCGACGACGGCGCCGCGAGATCCTTCGCGATCCCGAAGTCGAGCAGCACGGCGTGCTTGCCCGCGACGATGTACACGTTCTCGGGCTTCAGATCGCGATGGATCAAGCCCTGCTCGTGCAGCGCACCGACCGCGCCGCACAGCTCCGCGAACAGCTCGAGTGCCGCAATTAGCGGCAGCGGCCCGCGTGCAAGCACGCTCGCGAGCGTCTCTCCTTCGAGCCGCTCCATTGCGAGATATGGGCGGTTGTCTGGGAGCTCGCCGACGTTTAATACTTTGACCACCGACGAATGCGTGATCTGTTGCAGCCGCTGCGCCTCTTGGAGGAACTGCGTGCGCACGCGCTCGGTATCTGCCAAGTGCGGATGGAGCACCTTCAGCGCCACGCGCCGCGGTCCCCACGTCGCGTCGTAGACGATGCCGCTACCACCCTCGCCGAGAACTCCCTCGATGCGGAACTCGCCCAACTTGCTAGGGTGAGTCGGTTCTAGAGCAGCAGGATCCATGCGCGGTGCAGCGAGAGCGGCCTCACCTTAGCGCACCTCATCCCGGCCTGCCCATTGCTAGATTTTTGGAACGTAAAGAGAGGAGTTCACATGATTAGACTAGGACTCGCTGAAGACCACACCATCGTCCGCTGGGCGCTCAAAGAGGCGCTCGGTAAGGCGGAGGACATCGAAGTCGTCGGAGAAGCCGGCACCGCTGCGGAAACGCTAGAGATGATCAAGCGTGACCGCCCCGACGTCCTGCTCCTGGACCTGTCGCTGCCGGACCGAAGCGGCTACGACATCCTGAACGAGCTGCGCAATATCGAGACAGCGCCGCTCGTCGTCGTGCTCACCTGGCACACCGAGCCGAGCTATGCGGCCCGTGCGATCGCGGCAGGAGCGCACGGTTACCTCAACAAGGGCGTGTCGCCGCAAGACTTGCTGTCCGCCATCCGCGCGGTGAGCCGTGGCGAACAGGTGATCCCGCCCGACGCGGAGGCGTTCATCGCGGGCGGCGACGGCCACCCGGCCAGCGCGCTCACCGCTCGCGAACAGCAGGTGATGGAGATGCTCGCGCGAGGCATGACGAACCGCGAGATCGCAGAGCACCTCGAGATCAGCATCAAGACCGTCGATACCCATCGAGGTCACGTGCTGAAGAAGCTCGGCCTGCGCAACAACAGCGAGCTGACGCGGTTTGCCGTGAAGCACGGCTACGTCGGCTTGTAGCGTCACACTTCCCGAGGCCCGGCGAGTCGGCAAGCTCGTCGGGCTTCGTTTATTTCGGGCATAGGGCGTAACGCCACGAGTGCTCGACGATGCGATCGCCAACGACTCGCGTCCTCGGGCTGCGACGCGCCTGCTATGGCGTGTTCGCCCATTTGCGCGCGGGCTGCACCCACGCGCGCTTGCCGTCGTCGCGGATCACGACCGCGCGCACGTAGCCCTTCGCGGGCAGCGCGCGCTTCGCGATCCGCGTCGTCGCGCGGCCCACTCGCTTGCCGTTCTCGATCCACTGGATCGTCGCCTTCTGCTTCGGCGCGAGCTCGACGATCAGCTCGTCGCCATCGACCTCCGCGCGCACGAGCTCCACACCGGTGCTCGCATAGAACCGCCCGGCCTTGATCGCCTCGAGGATCGCCGTCGGATCGCGCTGCGCCTTCACGACGATCCACGCGCCACCGGCGGGATACTTGCCGCCCGACGGGCCGTAGTCGTGCGCGTCGTCGGAGGCCACGCCCCACAGCGTGACGCCCTGTTGAAGCGCGGCGTCCCACAGCGCATCCATGCTCGGATGGTCTTTGTCGCCGTCGTTCCACTTCGCGAACGCCGAATTCGCGATCTCGACGAGCCCGTAGCCTCGGCGCGCGAGCTCGACGAGCACCTCGGGCGTCATGCCCCAAAACCAGTTCGGGTGATTGAGTTGTGCGAGCCCGCCGAGCTGCTGCTGCTGGACGAGTGCCGCGTCGTACTTGAGCAGGCGATCGTGCGTCTTGCGATTGGCCCACGTGATCTTGCCGATCGGCCGCGCGGTCGGGCCGAGCAGGTTCACGTGGATGCGGCACTTGCCGCTCGCGTCACCGGGCGGAATGCAGTCGCTCGGGTTGTGCGTGAGCTCGATGCCCGAGAACACGATCAGCTTCTTCGGCGCGATCGGCCGCAGAACGACCTGTCCCGGTGTTTGCACCGTCGGATCGATCTCGCTGACGCGATTGTGATCGGTGAGAACGATGAAGTCGTAGCCGCGCGACTCGTACCACTCGATGACATCGGGGATCGGCTCGCGACTGTCGCCCGAAGGACGCGCGTGGACGTGTGTCGATCCGCGGAGCCAGACCTCGGGGCCCGCGTCGGCGGCGATCGGCGGCGGCGGGCTCGCGGCGGGCGGCGCATCGGACGGCACGGTCGTGACGATCGCGTCCGTCGGAACATCGGGCTCGTTGTCCGGATCCGGCGCGTCGACGAGCACGGAGACCGCCGCATCGGGAGGAACGTCGTCGGGCATCGAGACCGCGGCGTCGTGAGCTGGCGGCGTCGGTGGTGTCGGCGGCGCGACGTCAGAGGTGGCGCACGCGGCGATCGTGGCGAACGCGAACAGCGCGAGCGCACTCGATGTCCGCCGGCCGGACAGCTGGCAGCTCGAAAAACCGGGGTCGGCCCCCAGTTGTTCGTCTGCGCTCGATGCCCGGTGGCTGGATAGTTGATAGGTCGAGAAACCGGGGTCGGACCCCAGTTCTGCGCTCGATGTCCGGTGGCTGGACAGCTGGCGAGTCGAGAAACCGGGGTCGGACCCCAGTTTGGTCACGGGGTCTTCGCCTCGTCGAGCGCCTTGGCCCCTTCGGGCGTCACGTTCGTGACCACGCCCCACGGGGTCTTCTTCCACTGCGTGCGGAGCGCGAGGAACAGGCCCATGTTGTCCGTGAGCATGCGGCGCTCGACGGGCCTCTCGGCGGAGACCTCTTTCATCTCGTTCGGATCGTCGACCATGTCGGCGATGATCGGCACGCCCGTCTTCGGCACGCGGATCTTCCAGCGCCCGATGCGCATCGCATGCGCGTACTCGTACATCGACGTGTACGAGGGAGCGGGCCAGTTGCGCCCCGCGCCTTGCGCGAGCGGCGCCAGCGAGTGGCCTTGCAGCTGCGCGGGTGCGGGAAGGCCCATCGCGTCGACGATGCTGGCGTAGATGTCCACCCCTTCGGCGCCTTCCTCGACGATCGTGCCGCCGGGAAACCGCGAGGGATCGTGGATCAGGAGTGGCACGCGGATCAGCGTGTCGCGCAGCGAGCCGCCGTGACCGCAGCGGCGATCCTCGAAGAACTCCTCGCCGTGATCGGCGGTGACGATCAGCATCGTCTCGTCCCAGATGCCCCACGTGCGGAGCTGCTCGACGAAGCGGCCGAGCTGCTGGTCTTGGTACGAGATGGCGGAGTCGTAGATCGCGCGAAGACGCTCGATGTCCGCGGGCGGCGGGATGATCGAACAGCCCATCGAGCCCGGCTTGAAGCCGAGGTCTTTGGCGGTGCCGAACTCCTTGAACGGGCCGTTGTAGGGGCCCGGCGAGTAGGTGTCGATCCACGGTTTGCGCGCGATCCACGGGCCGTGCGTGTCGATGGTCCCGAGGAACAGGTAGGTCGGCTCGGTGCGCGCCTTGTCGAGCTGACCGAGCGCGGCGTCGACGATCGTGGCGCCGTAGATGATGCCGTTGATCACGCCGGTGCCCTTCTCCCGCATCATGTTGCGGTACTCCTTGAAGCCGCGTGCGTAGCCGCCGTCTGCGTTGACGAAGCCGTTGCCGGTGACGGCGGTGGTCACCATGTTGCCGTCGGTGGACAGCGTTTGCGCGATGACCGACAGATCGTCGTCGATCTTCCACACGCCGCCGACGCCGGCCATGCGCACGTTGTGGACGGCGGGGTAGACGCCGGTCCACACGCTGGAGTGCGAGGTCTGCGACTCGTTGCCTTGCACGTAGTACTGGCGGAACACGGCCGATGTTTTTGCGAGCTCGTCGAACGATGGCGTCTGCACGCGTGCGCCCGGCGTGAACGTCGGGATGCGATCGGCGCGCAGCGCGTCCATCACCCACAGCACGATGTACTTGGGCGGCGGCGCTTTCCCGAGCAGCTCGGGAGCCGGGCCTTGCAGCGTGATCCGCGGCGCGGTGATCGTGGCGCGCGCGCACTCGCGCGTGGTCAACGACAGCGCGACGACCTTGCCGCCCATCGCGGTGAGGTCCACGCGTCCAGCGCCGGTGAGCGAGCCGCCCGCGAAGGCATCCGCGCTCGGGCGCGCCCGCGTCTCGATCGAACAGCCGGGCGAGACATCGGCAACGAGGTGAGCACCATCGGGCAGCGACACGAACCACGTGAGCGTCGCGTCTTTGTCGAGCGCGATCGTGTGAGTTGCCCCGTCGAACACGGCGGCCGCGCGCGGATCCTTATCGTCGAGCGGACGCGGATCACCGACGCGGATCCACTCGATGCCGAGCTGCGGATCGCCTTTCGCCTTCTTGTCACGCGTGTCGGGCTTGTCGGGCCTGTCGACAGGCTTGCCCTTCGCGCTCTTGATCGTGCGTCGCTCGAGCACGAGTTGGTTCTCGCCGACGACGAATCGACCCGCGTCGATCGCCATGCCGATCGTCTGCCACCCCGGCGCGAGATCCACGCGCGGATCCTTGCTCGCCTTGCGACCGTTGACCTTGAGCTCGATCGCCATGTCCGTGGTCGCGTACACGCGCATCGAGAGCTGCGTGCTCGTGCGCGCTTGCTCCACGGTGAGCGGTACCTCGAGCAGCGCGATCTTGTCGGGACTCGCGACGCGCTTTCCGTCGAGCGTCTGGCCGAGCTTCCACCGCCGCACGGGCACACCGAACCGCGTGTAGCGCGCGAATGCGACACCGCTCGCGTCGATGACGAGGTCACCTCCGACGATGCGATGCGCGCCGTGACGGTTGTCGACGAGATCGAACACCGCGTGCTCCGCGCGCGCGGGCTGCACGATCGCAGCGTCGATCGCGACCGCATCCGTGACCCGGGCACCCGCGTCGCGCGGCGCGGGAGGTGCGTCGTGCGGTTTCTCTTTCTTGCCGCCACACGCGCACAGCGCGAGCGCGAGGACGATGTGACGGGTCACCGCCCTTGGGGGTAGCACGACCGCGCCTGCGCCTCTAGCACTCGGCGGATGCTATCGCGCGAACGATCTCGCATCACTCTCGCATCGCTGTTGACGGTCGAGCTCGCATCGCTTCCGACGGTCGAGCCGAGAAGCGACTACTCGATCTTGATGTCGTCGACCCAGATCGTCCCCGAGAACGACGCGCCGTACGAGCCGAGCTGGATCGTGACCTCGCTCGTCGTCGCGCTGAACTGCGACATCGACAGCGGTCCCGAGTGCGGCACCCACAACCCAGCCTGCACGCCGCGCTGTCCGATGTACGCGCCGGTTTGCGGCGAGGGCACCGATGCCTGCGTGTAGTAGTTCTCGTTCTGCTGCGTGCCGCCCTGGAAGAACACGCGATACGACAGTGTCAGCGCCCGCATGTCGACGACGCCGGACAGACACACCGGGATGCGGAACGAGACCTCGGGCGGCAGCGAGGTCACGTCGATCGCGATCGCTTGCTCGCCGTTGAAGTTGCGCACGCCGATCGCGAGCCCGGCGGGTGTGCGCCCCGTGATGCCATCGAGCATGTTCGACGCGAACGTCCACGAGGTCCGCGAGCAGCTGTTGTCACCGCACTTGGGCGCGGAGCCCACACACGAGTAACCGCACGACGTGCCATCGCAGGTCGGGACCTCGCGATCGTTGGTCGTCGTGCATTGCGTGCAGCTCGCACCACAGGCGACGACCGTGTCGCCCGTGCAGGTCTCGGTCATGTCGATCGCCATGTCGGACGCCGGCATCGCATCGACCGGATCGCCCTCCTTCTTGACACTTCCACAGCCACTGACGACGAGCCACGCGAAGACGAGATATCGCATGCCCTGATAGGCGTCCGGTCCGCGTCGTTTGTGACAGGCGATGTGTCACAAACCACGCTCGCCAGGTCTCTACATTGATGATGCGACGGCGGCGAATGATCCGGCGGACGGGTCGGCACATGGCGGTCGAGCACGAGGAGGTATGGCCGGTCCGGGATTGGCGCGATAACGCTCGCCCACCGGAGGTCACCGCGGAGGGAACCGTCCCGCCGCCGTCGCGCACCGACGACGACCTGCCTCCCGCCGACGACAACCTGCCTCCCGCCGATCGCTGACTGCAGCGAAACGCTGTCGTCCGGCTCGCACCAATATAGATGATGCTGGCGCGGTCCGACCACCGCTGCTAGCGTCGGGGCGTGCAGAAGAACCTTCCGTCGTGGGCGTTTGGTGTGTTGGCCGTCATCGGGGTGGCGCTCGTCGGCTCGATGGCTCTCGACTGGATCGATGTCGATGGTCTGTGGACCCAACGCGGGTTCTCGATCGCCCTCGATACGAACCACTGGCTGCTCCTCGCGCCGATCGCGGGCGTCGTGTTGTTCCTCGCTGCGGCCACCCGCTCGTCGTATACGCGCCTGGCCGCCGTGTTCGCCGGCATCGCGGTCGCGGGCTACGTGCTGCTCGGCTTCGCACGCTCGATGATCCACTCCGGTCTCGACACGTGGCTGATCCTCGGCGGTGCGGGCCTGCTGTGCGCGAGCACCGGAGCGAACAAGGCAGTTCCGCGCGTCCTCGGTGGTGCGGCGGTGCTCGCGGGCTTCTTCGCGCCGTGGGCGGACATGTCGATGTGGAGCGCGCTGACCGGCGGCTTCCACGCGGGCATCTCGAGCAACGTGCTGTGGCTCGTGCCCGTCGGTGGTGTCCTCGGTGTGTTCAGCGCGACCAACCAACAGAATGGCAAGCTCGCAGCTACGGCTGGCATCCTCGTCTACGGATCGATCCTCTTCGTGATCGCGATGGTCGCGATCCTCGTGTTCGGCCTCGGCGCGTGGATCGCGCTCGGTGCGAGCACGCTCTCGCTCGTGATCGCGGTCGTCGCGCCTGCCCCCGCGCCCGTCACCACCGCGCGCGAGCCCGCGCTCCCCGTCGCGAACTGATCGCAACGGTCGCGGATGCGCGACGAAGAAGTCCACCACTTCGTGGCCCCATCGATCTGCGGCTGCGGACGCGAACTACATGCGCATCAGGTGCTCGAACTCGCGGGCGATTGGGTACGATGGAGCGTGCTCTCCACGCGCACTGCTTCTGGGGGTTCTGACCAGGCCAGCATGGACCTGCCCGGTGGCACGATCGGGCGTTTCGAGATCGTCGGCCTCCTCGGTCGCGGCGGGATGGGAGTCGTACTGGCCGCGCGCGATCCATCGCTCGATCGCACCGTGGCGATCAAGCTCGTGCCCGAATTGTGGATCGGGGAGGCGAAGCAGGATCGCACTCGGTTCACTCGCGAAGCGCAGGCGATGGCGCAACTCAACCACCCCAACGTCATCACCATCTATGAAGTCGGTGATGCGGACGAGAAGCCGTTCATCGCGATGGAATACGTCGAGGGGCCCACGCTTCGCGCATGGCAGAGCGCGCAGCAACGAACGTGGCGCGAGTTGCTGGCGATGTACCTCGCGGCCGGGCGCGGTCTCGCGGCCCTGCACCGCGCCGGCCTCGTGCATCGCGATTTCAAGCCGGACAACGTCCTGATCGGATCGGACCTGCGACCACGCGTCTCCGATTTCGGCCTCGCGGCGGAGCTCGGTGAAGCGGTCGCGACCGGCGACTCCGACGTCGTCGATGGCGCTCGCGGGTTGACCGTTCGCGGCCGCATCGTCGGGACGCCGCCGTACATGGCGCGCGAGCAATGGAGCGGCGAGTCGGTCACGGCGCAGACGGATCAGTTCGCGTTCTGTGCCTCGCTGTGGGAAGCGATCTACCGCGAGCGACCGTTTGCCGGCGAGTCCGCCGCCGAGCTCAAGTCGGCGATCTGCGACGATCAACGACGCGCTCCTCCATCGAACACCGGGGCCCCTCGTTGGTTAGCGCTCGCGCTCGAACGCGGTCTCGCGGGCGAGTCCGAGGCGCGGTGGTCATCGATGGACGAGCTCCTCTCGGTGCTCGAGACTCGCTCGCGCCGAGCGTGGTGGCCATTCGCGCTGGCCGCGTCGATCGTTCTCGTCGGAGGTGGCGCCGTGCTCGCCCGGTCGGTGCTGGTGACGGACGACCGGCCCTGCGAGCCTCCGTCCGAGCGTGTCGCGACGGCGTGGGGAGCCGGTGGCCGACAGGGCTTCGAAAACCAGCTGCGTACGATCGACCCCGTGAACGCCATTGCCCGCTTGGCAACGATCGATCGGTTCGTCCGACCACGGCTCGCGGATTGGCAGCGAGTGTCGGTGGACGCGTGTCGAGCATCCGGTGCGCGCGACGTGTTGGTCGATCAGCGCAGGTCGTGCCTCGACGAACGGCTCGCCGAGCTGACCGGCATGCTCTCGCGAATTCGCGGTGCACGTGATGGAGCCGCGCTCGATCGCACGATTCCAGCGCTCGGCGATCTCCCGAGCGCGACTGGGTGTGCCGATGCCAAGGTGATCGCGTCATTCGCGCCACCGCCGCTCGCCGCCGATCGGTTCGAGGCGGCGGCGCTCGCGACACAGACTCGTGCCATCGAGCTCGATCGGATCGCGGGTCAGCTCACGGGCCTCCACGAGCGCGGTGTCACGTTGCTCGCGCACGCGCGTCGGCTCGGTCATGCACCCACGACCGCGCGCGCGCTCCAGGTGGTCGCTCGGATGGAGGCCGATCGCGACGCCGATGCGGTCGCGATCGAGCTGCTGCGCGAGCTCATCAACGTCGCCGCGCGTGCCCCCGACGACCATGCCGCGGCATTCGCCTGGACCAACTTGTTGCGGCTGACGGCGTTCAATCTCCGACGACCGGCCGAGGCTCTCTCGATGCTGCCCGCCGCAGAAGCCGCCGTGCTGCGTGCGGGCGAGCCTGTCGACCTGCGCGTGTTGCTCTTGCAGCAACGCGCCGAGGTCTACATGGAAGTGCAGCGCGTTCCCGAAGCGTACGCGGCACTGGAGGACGCGCAAAAATTGCTGTCCGCGTCGGGCGCCGACGATCCAGCCTCGCCGCTTCGCGATCGAGTGGCCGAGGTGTGGTCGACGTTGGGATCGGCACGCCTCCGCGCGCGTGCGTGGGACGACGCGATCGCGGCGTACGAGCAGTCGCTGCGCATCGAGAACGAGGTCTACGGGCCGGATCACCCGCTCACCGCCTACGTCCACCTCAACATCGCGCACGCTCATCGCCAGCAGCAGCGCCTCGATCGCGCGCTCGCGGCGAACGCTGAGGCGGTGCGAGTGCGTCGCGCTCGCCTCGGCCCGAGTCCCGGTCTCGCGTGGGCGATCAACGCGCACGCGAACGCGCTGCGCGAGCTCGAGCGCCCCAAAGAAGCGGAGCCCGAAGCCGAGGAGGCGCTCGCGATGGCCGACGCGACGATGGCCGTTGACGATCCGCAGCGCATCTACATCACGCTCGGCGCCGCGGCGCTGTCCCAGGATCTTGGAAAGGTCGATCGTGCTCGCGAGCTCTACACGGCCGCGATCGAGCTCGGAGAGAAAACCGGAACGAGAAACACCAACGTCGCGATCTCGCTATTCAATCGCGCCGAGCTCGCGAAGAACGCGAATCGATGCGCGCTGGGGATTCCCGACTACGAGCGCGCCACGTCTCTGTTCGTCGAGTACGGAGACACCTACGTGCAGTACCAAGCATTCTCGTTGCGCGGGCTCGGTCAATGCTTGCTCGTCCTCGGCAAGATCGCCGACGCGCGCGCGACCCTCGAACGCGCGATCAAGCTTCCCGAGGAGCCGATCGCGCGGGAACAGTTGATCGCGTCACGCTATCTACTCGGAGTCGCCATCCTCCGCGGTGGTGATCGCGAGGCCGGACGAGCTGCCATCGCTGCCGCGCGCGCGGAAGCGCTCGCGGTCTCGAAAGAGCTCCGCGCGGAGCTCGATACGCTGCTAGCCGACGATTGAAGCGCCCGATTGTGGCAAGCTGGTGGCGTGCGATCGGGAGCGCCGTGTGTCCGCGACACGTGAAAACACGCGCTCGCGAGCGCGCCCCGATGCATTGCTCGTGGTCGGACGAGGCTGGGTGCGCACGTTCGTTCTCGACAAGCCCGAGGTCGTCGTCGGGCGCGATCCGAGCTGCGACATCGCGATCGACGATCCCGGGTTGTCGCGGCGGCACTTCGTCGTTCGAGTGGGCCCGCCGATCACTCTCCAGGATCTGGGATCGAAGAACGGCATCGGCGTCCGCGGCGCGGTGCACAAGGGAGGCGCTCCGGTAGCCGTGACCGTCGGCGAGAGCGTGAACCTCGGCAAGTTGTCCTGTCTCGTCATCTCGAGCACCGATCCAGCGTCGTTCTCGTCGAGTCGCACGTACCACGAGCTGCTGCTCGTGCCGGATCCCACGCATACAGCGGTGTCCGCGACGGTGAAGGACATCGCCAAGAGTGGCATCAACGTGTTGCTCCTCGGCGAGTCTGGCACCGGCAAGGAGGTCCTCGCGGAGACGCTGCACCACCTCTCGGAGCGAAAGGGACCGCTCCAGCGGATCAACTGCGCGGCGCTGTCCGAGCAACTTCTCGAGAGCGAGCTGTTCGGCCACGAGAAGGGCGCGTTCACGGGCGCCACGCACACGCGCATCGGCCTGCTCGAAGCCGGCCACGGCGGCACCGTCGTTCTCGACGAGGTCGGAGAGCTCACGCTCGAGACACAGGCGCGACTTCTGCGAGCGATCGAGACGCGAGAGATCATCCGTCTCGGCGCGACGCGGCCGATCGCGATCGACGTGCGGTTCTTGTGCAGCACGAATCGCGAGCTCGCGCAGGAAGTGGCGGAGCGCAGATTTCGTCTCGATCTGTTCTTCCGCATCGACGGAGTGACGCTGCGCCTACCACCATTGCGCGACCGCAAATCGATGATCGCTCGCCTCGCGATCCAGTTCGCGGGGAACGTCGGCGCGACGCTCGCGACCGATGCGATGCCCGCGCTCGAAGCCCACGATTGGCCGGGGAACGTCCGCGAGCTGAAGGCCGTGATCGAGCGAGCCGCCCTGCTCGCTCGCGGTGAACCGATCGGCGCGAGGTTCTTGGCATTCACCACGGGACTCTCGCGCGCGACCACGCCGCGCACGCCGGCCGCAAACACGCCATCGGCTCCAAGCGACCTCGATGCCGAGCAGCGAGCCGATCGCGATCGGATCGTCGCGGCGCTCGAGGCGTGCTCGCAGAATCAAACGCGCGCCGCCGCGAAGCTCGGCATCTCGCGGACGGCGTTGGTGACGAAGCTGCGGATCTATCGCATCGCTCGTCCGCGCTCCTGAGCTACGGACTCGCCGACCCACTCCCCGACATGTCCACCGGGCCAAACGTCAGGGTCACGGCACCGTCCGACGACGACGGATCGAAGCTCGTCACGATGCGGCGGTCATCGAACTGCGCCGTTCCCATGAAGGTCGACGCAAAGGCCGCTCGATCGCCGCTGGCTGCTGTACTGAGCGAGCCCAACGTGACGTGGCTGCTCGCCGTGAGTTGCCGAATCGTGGGCAGCGCGGGCGCACGGGCGAGCCAGGTCAGGATGTAGTCCTCGGTGCCGCCCGCGCTCCGCGTGATCGTCGCTCCGTTCAGGGTGGCGCTCGCGGATGTGAACGAGCCGGTCAACACGAGCCGTCCGGTCGCGTCACTCGCGATTCCCACGAGCGCTTCGCTGCCGGGCCCCGTGAGGAAGGCCGGCAGCTGGACGTAGCGCCCACCACTGTCGAGCTCGACCGCGAAGCCGTCCATGTTTCGCGTGTTCGCCACCGTCACCGGCTGACCGGACGCGGACTGCGACACGACGAGGTTGCCACTGAACGATCCCGCGATCACGACTCCGCCACCTTGCCGTGTCGCGAGCGCCGTCCCGCCCGCATCGCCCCACTCGGGAAAGTGCTGCGGAGAGCCGATGACGGTCCCCCACTGCGGAACGAAGCCGCTGAATCGAGGAGCGTACCGGACGATCGCGGTGTCGGTTCCTGCGGTCGTACGACTGATCGATGACGACGGGACGAGCGTGCCATCGAACGCCATCATCGCGGTGGTCTGTCCCAGACCATCGACCACGATGTCCCGGCCCGTGCATGTACCAGCGCCCCTGACGCGCGGCATCGATTGGATCGTCAGGTTCTCGTCGAGGAACACGAGGAAGCAATCCGTCGGCCCGTCCGCCGTGATACCGGTGACCGTCGACCAGGTGCCCGAGAAGTCCCCGAGCACGGCGATCTGCACACTGCCGATCTGCCCACCGCCGACGGCGATCGCACGTACCTCGCGCTGACCGTTGCTGGGGAACCGAGTCACAAGCTCTACCCCGAGGTCGCTGCGACGCAGCCGCGCGACGAACGGGTCTCGTGTCGTCGATGTCCACGAGAATCCGCCGAAGGCAAACGCCCCTTCGCTCGTACCGGTGATGTACACGGCGTTATCGCGGATCGCGATGTCCGTGATGGTCGCCGTCCCCGCACCGCCGACCTGCGCTCTTCCGAGCAGGCGTCCCGTCGGGCTGTACTCGAGCACCACCGAGTCGACGCCGTTGGCGGTCGTGGTGCCGGACGTGGTGCCGGACGTCCCAGTCGCGCCCTCGATCCACACATTCTGCCTCACGGTGCCCACGACCCACACGTTGTTGTCGCCATCGATCGCGCTCGCGGTGGCCTGATCGAGCTCGGTGCCGCCGAACACGCGCGTCCAGTTTCCTCCACCGGGCTGCTCGGGAAACTGATCGCAGATATCGGGGAGGCTATCGAGATCTCGATCGAGCGCGCGGTCGCTGAACGGACACTCGGTCCCGGGTGCGAACGTCTTGCGAAGCGCCCAGATCGGATTCGAGTACGCGTAGCGGCTATCGCAACCACTGTTGTAGTAGGGCGCGCCGATGGAGCATGGCGCCTTCGTGCGCGCGAACGCGCGGAGATAGAGGCGCGTCGGCCGGCCTTCGGCTCCACCCGTCGGAAACGCGTCGGGGTCGATATCGAAGCGATACGTTTCGCCTCCGAGTCCGTCGGACATCGGCGTCGCGCGCAACATCGTGCGGTTCGCAGGTTGCGGTAGCCAGTAGCCGTCGTCCATCTGACACTCGCCATCGCCACAGTCATCAGCGCGCGGGTCGTCTTGTCGTTCTCCGGTCATCGTGTTGGTGAACCAGCCGCGAACGCCGTGGTCGATCGGCGCGTACGTTCGCGCGCGTACCTCGCCGGTCTCCGTGCACGTCGTTCCCTCGCACCCTCGGGGTGGATCTCGGTCGACGCCGACGTACAGATCGACGCGATCGAGTGGACCGAACTCGGCGGTCGTCTGCACCTCGACGAGAACCGTCAGCGTCTCCTCGTTGAACAGCTCCATCGTCGAGCCCATGGGAAAATCCGAACCATCGATCGCTCCATTCTTGTTGCGATCGACGACGACTCGCAATGCGGGGCCATCGGTGATCGAGAAGTGTCCTTCGGCGAGCGAATCCGCGACCTGATCCTGCGAGTGACCGGGCTCGGCCGGATCGAGCGGGTAGCACTTTCCGTCGGCGCTGCACCGTCCTCGCGGAGCACCGGCCTCGACGAGGTTGCGGACCTTCGCGATCGCATCGTCCGTGACTTTCGAGATTCCTATCATGTAGCCCTCGCGCCGGTAATTGAAGTCGCCGTGCGCGTCCGAGCCGCCCGCCATGAACAATCGTCGAGGCTCGTCCGGACCGAGCCAGTCGATCGCTCGCGTGCGACCGAGGTCCAGGCCCCACCGGAGCAGACGGTCCCATTGTGCGGTGCCGTGATGGAGCGAGCTCTCGGGACCACCTCGCTTGTTCCACTTCCAGTTGGAAGCATTGAACACCGGATACAGCGTGAACCCTCGCGCTTCGAAACCCGGCGTTGGCGTTCCGCTCTCCCACGGCGCGTCCAAGTACGTGTAGCCATCTTGCCCGAACTCACCCGCGTCGGCGCTCACCCGGTTGTTCTCGTTCCAGAGCTGGAGCCCCGAGAACGCCGGATGGCTGAAGATCTTCTCGTACTGATACTGGGTGTACGGGAGCATGCCCGGCCCCTTGCCACCGCCTCCGGCACCGAGTGGATGCGCGAGAAACGCGACACCTTGCTTCGCGTCGACCTCGTCCAGCACGCCATCATCCTCGAGCAGGTGACGGCTCCCGCCGCCGTAGCGCGTGGTGCGACTCCCGACGAAGCCGGACGGTTGGTCGCGAAACCGCGGCAGGTGGAGAATGTGCTGGCGCCCGAAGGCCAGGCTGTTGATCCCTTGAATGTCGCGCGGCAGGTACGCGGTGCGACCATTCACATCCACGAACGGTTCGAACATCGAGTCGTACGGGCACTCCTCGTAGCCGGGAATATCGACGCGCCCACCACACAACCCGTCATCTCCGGCTGCAAGAAGGTTCCATTCCTGCTTGTTCCCGTACGGCACCTTCCACTCGGCCAACGCAGCGAAGGGATCGGGCCACGAAGAGAGTGGCGACGGTGGAAGGGTCTCGAGCTCGGGCATCACGTCGACCTCCGCCCCGAGGAAGATCCGCGGCACGCGCGCGTGCGTCGACGCGAACGTCGCGCCTTCGTGATTCGCGCCATCGGGTCCGTGGAGGTAGTCGATCGCAGCGTCCCAGCGTGGCTGACTGAGATCGCGAACACCACGGAACGTCTCGGGGCTGGCCGAGACGTTAGCATCGACGATCTGCTCGGAGTCCGACGCATGGTCCGTCGCGTAGACGAAGTCGACGCCCATCGCTGCCAGCGTCGTCGCGACGGCGCGGTACGCGTATCCGGACTCGCCCTCGTTGTCCGTCGACTGCGAGTGATAGTGCAGATCACCGTAGATCCATTCGTCCGCTTCGGCGAACCGCGGCAACGGCTCGACCGCGAACGTGAGGCGCGCGTAGTTGCGAAGCGCGAGCCACGCGGTCGTATCCTCCTCACACGTGCGGTCACCGTCGCTCACCCATGCGATGAGCTCGAGCGTTCGCGGTTCGGGATTCTCGAGTCCGTCGAGGAGGAGCTGCCCGTGCCACTCGCTACTCGAGTGGATCTTCATCAGCTCGGCACAGTCCTCGGTTCGCGGGTGACACACGCCGTGCCATGGCCTGACCGGGCTGTTGTACGGCCAGTACGTCGGGTCGCTCCGGTCGGACCCCGTGACCTCCACCCAGCTCAGCTCGCTGGCGGGATGGAAGACACGCTCCGAGCGCCCCGACGGTGTGAGATGGGCGACGGAGAGCCCGCAGAACGATTGGATCCTGTGCTTCGTGCTGTAGACGTTGGTGTCCTCGTCGTGAATCGAGATCGTGATCGGCACCGGATCGTAGATCCGTTCGCCGTCCACCATCCGAGGCTCCATGCGCCACGGAAGATCGATCGCGTACTCGAACATCCCTTCGAGTCCGTTCAACGGCGTGTCCGTCGTCGACGTCTCTGGATCGGACTGGCACGCACTCGCACCGAGCAACGCCAAGCACAGCCACCTGGTTCTGGTCAT